>ERZ1031113.7-NODE-7-length-144872-cov-16.269147_pt1 | contig 144872 bp, 133 predicted proteins | sample MGYA00518225_ERZ1031113 | MGnify/ENA primary metagenome ERZ1031113 (study PRJEB33718, sample SAMN03159751) | human skin metagenome | collected 2014-05-20 | study: EMG produced TPA metagenomics assembly of the PRJNA266117 data set (Human skin bacterial metagenome...
CACCATCCCGTTACTGGATAGTCACCACGGTGTTACTAGATACCCCTGCGCAACAGACAGGTGTGCGAGACCTAGTTCCGACCTCAGTTGTCGTTCATAGGTTGAGGACACACCTCTAGAACTGCTCCTGAAAGCGCTAGAAGCAGCAGAGCTGGGCCTCACACGGACCTATTTTCAGCAACCGTCACTTCGGTGTGGAGAAACCGCAGAGGATCGATGTCTCCGAACCAGACACCCCCCTCGGGCACAAATTATGGCCCGTGCCGCACTGAGCCATAAGAGGTTCAGTAAGGCGCGGGGTTTCTGTTTGCCGGTACAGTGGGAGCCGTGACACGCGCCACGTGCGCTCTTATCCCCTTTCCACGCGCCCATCAAGGAGTTCTATATGACGGCGACCTTTACGTACCTTGACCCGTTCACCGCCCAGCGCAAGGTTATCGACGCTCCCGAGGGCTCCGAGTATGTCGTCGTCAAGCGCCGCGGTGAGGAAGTCGTGGACGGCGAGGTGATGAGCTTCCACGCCACGCATGGAGACGCCCGTGACGCTGTTATGGCAGGGCTTACGGAGGAGTTTAAGACGGCAGTGGATAATGAGCCTATCTACGTCACGCACGCTCGCCTGCGTGGCGAGTATGCGCGCTACGTTGACCTCTAAAAGCCACACCTTGTCGTGGGCTTTTAGGCCCGCGGGCTTGTTTCTTCTACTACGGTGGCCTTCTTCTTGCCCGTGTAATAGCTATGTAGGCCCTTGATAACAATCGGTGCTACGGATATCACCACGATGAGAATCATGATTTTGTCGATGGAATCAGCGATGCCTGGGATGCTGCCGAGGAAGACGCCAATCAGGTTCATGGATACCACCCAGGTCACTGCCCCGCCGACATTCCAGCCTACAAAGTTCTTGTAGGGCATATTGGCCGTGCCAGCGGCAACCGGGATATAGGTGCGCACGATGGGCACGAAACGGCCCAAGACCAGCGCGAGAGGGCCATGCTTGCGGAAGAAATCCTCGGCTGAGCGCAGGTATTCCAACTTGAGTACCTTTGCGTCCCGCTTAAAGAGGCCGCGGCCGAAGCGGTGCCCAATCCAAAAACCCAATTGGTCACCAAGAATTGCGGCAGCCATTCCGACAAAAAGGAGGGCCCAAATAGACACATGCAATTCGTGACGCAAGGTCGCGGCCATGACAAGGAGAGAGTCGCCGGGCAGGAATGGGAACAGTACGCCAGATTCGATAAAGACGACGACAGCCAGACCGGCGACTCCCCAGGGGCCGAAGGCCTCAAGCAAGGTGGCCGCGTCCATATAGGACGTTAGGTTGTGTAGAAAGTCCACGGAGGTTCTCCTAGCGATACGGTGCGCACCGTGCGCGCACACTCGTATCAGTATCCTCCTAATTCGAACAAGAAGAGGAATCGAAAGCGGCTACCCCAGCAACCTATTTCCAATACCACAGGAAACTGCCAGCTACCAGCCCCGATGTCGGCCACGGGACGATCCGCACTAGGCTTATTCCTCATGGACTCACGGTGGATTCGCAACGCAGGTGACTTCCTAAGATCACTAGGAAGTGCTGCGCGGTACAGCGTACGCACGTGGTCATGGCAGCGTTGGCTCCTCGTAGGAGTCGGCTGCGCGGCACTGGTGGTAGCGGCCGCGCTTGTCGACGTCCCCGATACCGCCGCCCTACGCCAGTGGTCGGAACATCTCGGCCCATGGTTTGTCGTGGCCTTCACCGCCGCTTACGTCCTCTTCACGCAATTCCCCATCCCGCGCACCGTGTGGACAGTTGCCGCTGGACTCTTCTTTGGTCCGTGGCTGGGACTTGGAGTGTCGCTCGTGGCCCTCACGATATCCGCTACTCTGTCACTCATCGTTGTGCGGGGTCTTCTGGGCGAGTGGATACGCCCTCACTTGAGCCATCCAGCGGTCTTCAAGATCAACACCCGCTTGGAACGACGTGGCTGGTTAGCTATTGCCTCGCTGCGTCTCGTCGCAGGAGTTCCCTTTTGCTTAGTAAATTATGTCGCGGCGCTTACTCCTATTCCCGTCGCACACTTTGCTCTTGCAACACTTTTTGGATCCATTCCCACTACGGCAATCGGGGTGTTTTTTGGTGATGCCCTGACAGGGCATGCTGATCCCCTAACGATTGTTGCGCTCTTGGTAGCTACTGCGCTGGGGGTGACTGGCTTGGTGCTCGACACGCGGCTACCAGCTCGCCCCTCCATGAGCGCTCAGGTCAAGCACAAGGAGTAGACTTGGGCTTGTTTCTTGCCGGAAGGAGTCTCCCACAGTGCTAGCAGTCCATGCCCGTTACCGCGGCCGTTCGGTGCGCCGAGCCGAATTGGTGCAGCGTTCCGCCGCTGCCCTATCTACTTTGGAGGGCATCGGGGAGTTTGAAGTACTCGGCGTGGAAGACATCTGTGCGGTGGCCTACTCGGCTTCCTCGGTCTGTGACGTGGTGATGGCCTTGCTGGCTGATGGTGACTGGGCTATTGGCATCGGTGTTATTCCCGGAGACGATGCTAGCGACAAAGAAACTCGCGCCGTCGCTACAGCAGCCGTGAAGGGCTCGGCCCGCGCGGGCCACGTCTATGCGAAGGTCGATCGCCGTGGCCGCGCGGCAGAAGCCAACGACATTGCCGCCACTTTTGCGCTCCTTGGGTTCGTCCTGAACAAGCGCACAATGGAGGGCCGCGAAGCCACGTCACTAGTGCGTGGCGGACTCAACCAAAACGAGGCGGCCGAAGAGCTCGGCATTTCCAAGCAGGCCATGTCGCAGCGCCTCCAAGCTGCTGGCTGGGCGGCAGAGACTGCCGGATGGCAACTCGCGGTCAACCTCATCGAGCGCGCTAACTCGACGAGCTAGGCAGTGCCCTTATCTCTACAGAAGGTCTTCCTTCGTCAACTCCGGCGTGGTAACGAAATCCACGAGGCGTTCCACGGCCCCGATGAGTGTTGAATCGAGGTCGCGAAAGGATTTCACCGCGCTGTACACACGACTCCACCCTTCCTTGGGATCGGACCATCCAAGACGAGCACAGGTACCCGTCTTCCAGTCTTCACCGTAAGGAACCTCTGGCCAGGAGCGAAAACCGAGGCGCTCGGGTTTTACTGCGGCCCAGATGTCGATGAAAGGATGCCCCGTCACCAAGACATGCTCACCCACCGTCTGTGTGAGGCGCGTTTCCTTAGAACCTTTCACCAAGTGGTCAGCTAACACGCCCACGCGACGCCCCGGCCCCGGCTGGAACTGAGCAAGGCGCTCCTCTAAGTTGTCGAGTCCTTCAAGATATTCCACGACCACGCCTTCCACCCGCAAGTCATGGCCCCAGACCTTTTCCACAATCGCGGCGTCATGGATACCTTCTACCCAGATGCGGGAAGGTGCAGCCACCTTAGCCTCGATATTGTCTACGCGGCGCGAACCCGAATTAGATTTGCGCGGCGCTTGCTTTTCTACATAGCGAGTCAGGGTGACAGGCTGACCTTCCAGCAGAAAGCCGCCCTTGACTAGGTTGAAGACTCGTTCCACTCCATGACGATCTTCGAGCCGGACCACCGGGCCCCATGCAGTCTTGTCGACGCCCATCACAGCGCCAACAAAGTCATCTCCTCGGACTTCCACCACCATGCCTGGCTCGGCAGGAACCTCAGGGTAGTGCGGTTTTTGTGTGCGTGCGTGTCCGGCGAAAATATCGCCGCCATAGGGGTCTCGGGGATTGGTGCTCATAGGGATTAACCCTATCGTCTACACTGGCCAGCCATGAATATGCGCGCCGAGGTCTGGTCCCCTGTTCAAAACGTCGCCGTGTGGCTGGGTGCATGGCTGTGGGGTCACGAATCCACCGATGACTTCCTCGATGCCATTACGGAGTTGGGCGGTGAACAGTTTGGGCCCGAGGGTAGTCCCTTCGTTACCGTTCTCGCTCACCTGCGCCGCGAATCGGCCGACATCATCGCTCGCGGTGAGCGCGAACCGCTTGTGCGCCTCATTCTGTCAGGTCCTGGCGAAGCACCAGCCCTTCCTGCCGGCTCGGAGTCCGCTCGCGCGGCCGCTGAAAACTCTGCCGGCGCCATTGTGGTGCGTACCAATGATCGCGATAGGCATCTGATTCTGATCCCCAGTTATGCCGACGGCGCAACTATCTGGACACTCATCGAGGAGACAGACCCCCTGCCTGCCCCTGCGTGGCTAAGTCCAGGCGATGCCGATGCGCTCCTGAGTCAAGCCACCACTGAATCGGCGATGCTCATTGAGGCCACCGGGTATAGAAATGATGTTCTCCCGAATCCGCGACTCACGGTGGGAACCCTCAGTGACTTTTACGACACCCCGGGCTTGCCGTCTTCTGTTCCGGCCCGCGCCGCGAAGCTTTTCGCGCGCGCCGACCGCGTCGCCGCCATCATCGAAACCGTGACGGACCGCATTCAAGATCACAGTCTCGATCCACAATTACTCCGGTTGTGGCGACACATCCGCCAAGCGCGCATGGCCGGGGTGGCCTACGCGCTCAGCGATTTTGCCCGCTAGTGCGACTTCTTCAGCGACCAGATATCGCAGCAGCCCTCGTCGCACGGAGCACCGTTAACGGTACAGCCTTGAACCGTGACGTTTCCCAGGGAAGCTGGCTCAGCTCCTTGTTCCAGCTCATCAACAAGATCAATGACCAATGAGGCAAAGCGCTGCGATGGGCCTGCAGTCCGTGTGCGATACACGCTCACACCCATCTCATCAGCTGCTTGTTTAAGCTCAGAGTCGAGGTCCCAAATGACTTCCATATGATCAGAAATGAAGCCGATTGGACATACAACAACTGCCTCAACCCCATCATTAGTGTGAATCTGCGTGGTGTGGTCAACAATGTCCGGCTCGAGCCACGGGGTAGCTGGGTTACCGGAACGGGACTGCCACACTAGGTCATACTCGCTAATTCCAGCGGCCTCAGCGACGAGACGTGAAGCCTCGGCGACTTGACGTGAGTAAATGTGCTTGTCGCCTTCCGAGCCACCGACGGCATCGTGCGCTGAGGGAACAGAATGAGCGGTGAACAGCATGCGGGTTTTCGGCAGTTTGTCCTCCGGTACCTCCGCATAAGCTTCACGGATGGCCTCTGCCATCTCCTCAACAAACTTTGGGTGATCAAAGAACTGGCGCAACTTGGTGAAGGTAATCTCCGGCAGGCCCTTGTCCTTGGCGTAGTCACGCAGCTTGACAATGTCCTCGTCGTATTGACGGCAGGCACTGTATCCGCCCCACGCTGAGGTCGCGAAAACCGCGACGTTACGGATTCCATCAGCAGCCATCTGCTCTACTGCCTCGGTGCCGAACGGGTACCAGTTACGGTTACCGAAGTAAATCGGTAGATTATGTCCGCGTTCTTTCAATTCTGCTTCGAGGTTGTCAATGATCTCGCGGTTCAAAGCATTGAGGGGGCTTACCCCATCAAAATGGAAATAGTGCTTGCCAACTACTTCCAGTCGTTCGCGCGGGATGCCGCGGCCGCGGGTGACGTTCTCCAGAAACGGAACGACCTCCTCGTTTCCTTCCGGGCCACCGAAAGAAAGAACGAGGAGGGCGTCAAAAGTGGAGGGTCCTCGGCCAGTGCTCGAACCAGCACCGGGGGCAATACGCTGTGTTTCAGTCATACGGCCCAGTTTAGCAATGCGCTTACCTAGATTAGTCGCACGGCATACGGAGCCATTCCGGCCTGACGGACCGGTGTGATGCTGACATTCTGGCCGGACTGAGGCGCTTCAACCATGGTGCCATCACCCAGGTAGATAGCGACATGCTGGTTGCCGCTTGGACCATAGAAAATCAGGTCACCGCGTTCAATTTCGCTGGTCGAAATTTTCTCGCCCTTCTGATACTGGTACCCCGTGTAATGCGGCAGAGAGATGCCCACGCCAGCAAAGGCATAAAGGACGAGACCAGAACAGTCGAAACCAACCTTGTTGTAATCGCCGTGAGAGTCTGCAACGCCTCCATCGCGGATACCCTGAGTCGGGCCGTTGGCGTCACCGCCACCCCACGCATATGGAACACCGACCTGAGAGGTGGCACGTGCGATGACGGTCTCAATTTGAGCCTCACGGGATGCACCGCCCAGCTTCGATGTAGCCTTATTGGTAACACTGTCGGTCGTTTCGAGGTCTTCCAACAAACCAGACAGATCTGAGGCGAGGGCATCCCCGTCTTCATCGTCATCGTCGAGAACGTCAGACGTAGTAGTAGACGTTGACGTTGTGGAGGAGTCCTTGGATGCAGTGTGTGTCGACGTCGCCGAGTCTTCGCCCTGGAGGGCGAACAGCTTCGAGGAACCCTGCGCCAAGGCATCGATTTCCTCTGCAGTCAGACTATTACTGTGGCCAGGTTGAGAGGCTGCCACCATTGATGCCACGGTGCCGACAACACCAATCCCCAAGGCAATGGTTTCTGGATCAATGGAGCGAGAGTCGAGAGAGCTGCCACCGCTGGTGTTGCGTCGATCCTCACTCTTAGAGGAAAGCTCTTTTACATTAGGGTCGGAAGAGAGTGTATCGGCGGCGCTAGAGAGTTCCTTCATCTCCTCCGGAGACATCGTCGGAGAAGTACGCTGAGCCTGCAGCGAACGATTGCGTGCTTCCTCTGCAGAGGGGCCCTGGACGGACGCAGCGCCAGAGGTTGTAGTGTCAGAGGTTTCTGCCTCCGATACTGCGGACGGTTCTTCCGCCTCCGGCAGTTCTTCTGCGGAGGGCTTGGAGCGTTCAGAAGTTGGCAAATCCTCCTTGGTCAAGCTTCGAGACTGGACGTTAGATCCAGTTTCCAGGCTTGATTCATCGGACTCGTCAACCCCTTTAGCTTTATCTAGCGCCTTGTGCAGCTCCTCTAGCTGAGTGAGAAGGTCCGTGCGTTCCGCGGTCGAATCCTCAATGGTTGACTCCGATTCAGCGAGCATCTGGCGTGCGGACGCTTCCGCTTCGGACGCCTGGTTCTCACGCTGCTCGGCAAGCTCTTGAGTCTTGCGCAGCTGAGATTCCTTGTTGGCCTTTTGCGTGCGCTCCTGCTCCAGCCGGGTGAGGACATCCTGCTGTTTATCGGACTGAGAGCGGAGGAAGGACTGACGCTCGAGCATGTCGGCGCGAGCGTTTTTGCCCGCTGCCTGGGATACGGCGTCGGAGGTGTTGGCACGGCGGTAAGCCGAGCGCGAAATATCGTCGAGTTTCGCCTGAGCCTGCGCCACCTCATCCTCAGCAGTGTCGAGCTGCTGACGTGCCGTGGTGGTACCACGACGCGCCTGCTCGGCCCTTGTCCGGGCATCGTTGAGATCGACGAGAGCCCGGTTCACTGCCTCGCGTTGCGAACCGATGGTGGCTTCGGCTTCTGCGATTCGTTCCTCGATCTGGGCAATGGCCCCGGCGAGGTCCGCAATGGAGGGATTGTCAGAGGAAAGCAGCTCCTTAACGTTAAGCTGCTCTGGTTCCGCCGCTACTGCTGGCGTTAAAGATGAAACTGTAGACAAGGCGGCGGTCGTCGCAATAGCAGCGCACACTGCTTTTAGACGACGGAAGCCGAATGATGAAGTGGTGGCCACGAGAATAGTCTCCTCAACGCCTACCGAGCCCCGATGCCGTCAACCACGTAGGAGGGCACATTTATGCATCCTCCTCTGCCCTTGCGTCACGGCGTGTGAGTGGAGGAATTTCCTATGTAGCGGATACGGGGATCTTCCCTTGCGCATACGAGATTTAGCCGTCATAGAGGCAGCGCGTAATAGGCATGCGCAAAGAATGAGTGGGGCCTCATCCTAGAGAGGCGGACTCGTGAGAGGTCCTGTCATTGGCGGGGGCTGTCATTAACCTATCGCGGGTGTACACCTGCGCACATCCAGGACCACGCACATTGAGCAAGGTGCTCCATGCTCGTTCGGGTCCCGATCGCGAAGGGGCACACGCAACGCGGAGAACATCGCGCTGTGAGGTTCCTCCTCGCCAGGCGCCCCGCGCATACAGTCGGTGTCCGCACCATCTAGGAGCAGCGGGCATCGACATGGCTGGCACCCAACCGGGAACCGACAGGACGAGAATGTGCAGCACTCTATCCACAGAGTGCATATGTCGCGTAAGCGAGCCTCTCCCACTCGGAAGGTAGGTGTCTTTGTGATGAAAAAGTCGAACACTGGTACCGACAGCACAAAGTTCATCAAGCTGCTGCGCGCTTAGAAAGGCGGCGCTCATCCGCCAGGCGGTGATCCTCAACTGCCGTTATCGCTCGTGGCGTGCTTCCCCACATACCCGTGCGTCGTCTCTGTTGAGAGTCAAGGCTTGGCCCATGAACACATGGAGCAAGAGTCAACCCGTGAGTCGATACGTGAACCATACGTCACCGACATGCCATGTCGCACACTTTCCTCATTTTTCACATGAGTTAAGTTCAACCACAGAGCGTTACAGGAGCATCTAACCTGCAACGATTTTGTTACCAAGGTGTGATTGTGACTTTAATCACTAACGCGTAACGCGCGCCGCTTGGGGCAAGATGCAGCCAACTAAGCAACAGTAGTCCGGTAGTGGGTAGCACCCGTGCGCAAGGCTCTATCAGCAATCAACTACACGCTTGACGACAAGGCTTCATCCTTGCCCCACACTTCTTTGGTGACACCCACTTTCCACGACAGAGCACTCCACGTGCCGCAGGATTGCATCGGCACCTGGGGGGCCACGTCTGGACAACTGAAAGCTCCCTCGCTCAGAGTCATCCACCCCCTAGAGTCGAGGCTTTCGCGTCACCAACTTAGAACCTTTGAGGAGGCGTTGATGCGTCGCTTTGCGAGGCACTTTCTTCGCCCTTCAGTTGCCGTCGACGAGACCGAGGAGGAGATCGCGTTTTCCCGCCTCAACCACTCCCCCGCGGCCAAAGTAAAGGGTTAGTGGTTGACTTTTGCCACTTCCCTACCCTTCTCTGGCGAGCTCGGTGTCGCTATGTGAGAGTGGCGGAGGCCTTCGTGTAAAGGAATCTCACGCCGCTTCCGAGTGGCTCTACTTGTGACCCGACTAGCCTCGTGTGGCATCTACGACAGCAGCGGCCGGATTGGATTCGGGCGTGCGTCGAGACGCAGAGCGGACTGCGGAGTAGGCAGCCAACACTGCGAGGCAGAAAAGTATTCCAAGGATGGGGCCCCACGGGACTGAGAAACCATCCGCCGTAGCGTAGAAATCATGAACAAGTGTGACCTGATCGAGACCTACCGGCAGGGAATCCTCGGCTGCTTCAATCGCTGCACGATCGTAGGAATCGCTCACAACCGACACCTTCATAGGCGCCTGAAGGATGACAGTGTCTAGGCCAGTCCTCTCTTGAAGAGTGGTGGCAAGGTCCCGCAGATCTGGAATCTTCTCCGGAAAAACGTCGACAACCGCTACCCCGTGGTCGGGCTGCAGGGAGGCGGCGATGGGCTCCTGGAGGGCGTCGTCAAGCGCAAGCTCTGGGTTGGAGAAGGCAACACCATCGTCCGAAAGCTGTTCGGCGATGTTATCGACATCTACGCCATCCGGGATCATGGAGTACTCCTTACTGTTCTGCAGTCTCGAGCCTAAGCCCGCAACGACAGGATCAGGGCGGGTGACGCGCCGGTACCCCCCCGAAATGGATGAAACAGAACGCTCGTACTGTTATAGTGGCACCAACCGCGGGTTCCAACCTCTACAATGGATAAGGAACCTTCGCGTTCTGAGAACGTCGATGTGCCACAGTCCCCGGACGTCGGCACGGCCTCGATGAGCTCGATGGACCTTTAATAAGTGTTCGACTACCTACAAGCGAAAAGCAAGGAATGGAGCTCCCTGTGACTGAAAGCCTGAACTCCTTCGGCGCCAAGAAGACCCTAGATGTCAACGGTAAGTCCTATGACTACTTCGACATCAACGCGGTTGAGGGCCTGGAGAAGCTGCCGTACTCCCTCAAGGTGCTAGCTGAGAACCAGCTGCGCTACGAGGATGGCAAGAACGTAACCAAGGATCACATTAACGCTTTGGCGAACTGGGATCCGTCCGCAGAGCCGGACACCGAGATCCAGTTCACCCCGGCTCGTGTCCTCATGCAGGACTTCACCGGCGTTCCCTGTGTGGTCGACCTCGCTACCATGCGTGAGGCCATCGCAACTCTCGGCGGCAAGCCGGAGCAGGTGAACCCGCTCAACCCGGCTGAGATGGTTATCGACCACTCCGTTATTGTTGAGGCTTTCGGTTCCTCCGAGGCTCTGGAGAAGAACGTCGAAATCGAATACGAGCGCAACCAGGAGCGTTACCAGTTCCTGCGTTGGGGTGCCGAGAACTTCTCCAACTTCCGCGTTGTTCCTCCGGGAACCGGTATTGTCCACCAGGTCAACATCGAGTACCTGTCTCGCGTCGTCTTCGACAACGAGGGCGTTGCTTACCCGGATACCTGTATCGGTACCGACTCCCACACCACCATGGAGAACGGCCTCGGCATTTTGGGCTGGGGCGTTGGCGGCATTGAGGCTGAGGCAGCCATGCTGGGCCAGCCGGTCTCCATGCTTATCCCGCGCGTCGTCGGCTTCAAGCTCACCGGCGAGATCCCGACCGGCGTGACGGCTACCGACGTTGTTCTGACCATCACCGAGATGCTCCGTGAGCACGGCGTGGTTCAGAAGTTTGTTGAGTTCTACGGCAACGGCGTGAAGTCTGTTCCGCTGGCTAACCGCGCCACCATTGGTAACATGTCTCCGGAATTCGGCTCCACCGCTGCGATCTTCCCGATCGACGAGGAGACCATCAAGTACCTCGAGCTCACCGGTCGCCCGCAGGAGCAGATCGACCGCGTCGAGGCATACGCCAAGGCTCAGGGCATGTGGCTGGAACAGGATGCTCCGGAGGCTAAGTACTCCGAGTACCTCGAGCTGGATCTGTCCACCGTTAAGCCTTCCATCGCTGGCCCGAAGCGCCCGCAGGACCGCATCCTTCTTTCTGAGGCAAAGGAGCAGTTCCGCAAGGATCTGCCGACCTACGCTTCCGGTGACGTTGTCGCAGATGAGTCCACCATTGAGGCAAAGCGTATGACCGCTGAGGGCGGCGACGAGAACTCCCTCGTTGACGTTACCGGTGGCCTGAACAAGTCCCGCGCAGGTGAGGGCGAGTCCGCAGCTAAGGGTAGCTCCGGCCGTCAGTCCAACCCGGTGACCGTCACCTCCGCGAACGGTGGCGAGTACACCTTGGACCACGGCATGGTCGCCATTGCTTCCATCACGTCCTGCACCAACACCTCCAACCCGTCCGTCATGGTGGGCGCTGGCCTCATTGCCCGCAAGGCGGCTGAAAAGGGCCTGAAGTCCAAGCCTTGGGTCAAGACCATTTGTGCTCCGGGTTCCCAGGTCGTTGACGGCTACTTCCAGCGCGCAGACCTGTGGAAGGACCTCGAAGCCCTCGGCTTCTACCTCTCCGGCTTCGGCTGCACCACCTGTATTGGTAACTCCGGCCCACTGCCGGAGGAAATCTCCAACGCCATCAACGAGCACGACCTGGCTGCTACCGCAGTGCTGTCCGGTAACCGTAACTTTGAGGGCCGCATTTCCCCGGACGTCAAGATGAACTACTTGGCGTCCCCCATCATGGTTATTGCTTACGCTATTGCCGGCACCATGGACTTCGACTTCGAAACCCAGCCGCTTGGTCAGGACCAGGACGGCAACGATGTCTTCCTCAAGGACATCTGGCCTTCCCCGCAGGAGATTGAGGACACCATCCAGCAGGCAATCTCCCGCGAGCTGTACGAGGCTGACTACGCCGACGTATTCAAGGGTGACGACGCATGGCGCAACCTGGATGTACCGGAGGGTGAAACCTTCGAGTGGAACGAGGATTCCACCTACATCCGCAAGGCTCCGTACTTCGACGGTATGCCGACTGAGCCGGAGCCGGTTAAGGACATCAAGGGCGCTCGCGTCCTGGCTAAACTCGGTGACTCCGTTACCACTGACCACATCTCCCCTGCCTCCTCCATTAAGCCGGGCACCCCTGCTGCTCAGTACCTGGATGAGAATGGTGTGGAGCGCCAGGACTACAACTCCCTGGGTTCCCGTCGTGGTAACCACGAGGTCATGATGCGCGGTACCTTCGCCAACATCCGCCTGCAGAACCAGCTGGTGGACGTTGCCGGTGGCTACACCCGCGACTTCACCCAGGAGGGCGCACCGCAGGCCTTCATCTTCGATGCTTGCGAGAACTACAAGGCCGCTGACATCCCGCTGGTCGTCCTGGCCGGCAAGGAATACGGCACCGGTTCTTCCCGTGACTGGGCTGCCAAGGGCACCAATCTGCTGGGCGTGAAGGCCGTTATTACCGAGTCCTTCGAGCGTATCCACCGCTCGAACCTCATCGGTATGGGCGTTATCCCGCTGCAGTTCCCGGAGGGCGAGTCCCACGAGTCCCTGGGCCTGGACGGTACCGAGACCTTTGACATCGACGGCATTGCAGCTCTCAACGAGGGTGGCATTCCGAAGTCGGTTCACGTGACTGCAACCAAGGAGTCCGGCGAGACCGTCGAGTTCGACGCCAAGGTTCGCATCGACACGCCTGGTGAGGCCGACTACTACCGCCACGGCGGCATTCTGCAGTACGTGCTGCGCCAGATGGTCAAGGCCTAAAGAGGCCCAGGCCGCTGTGAGAGCCCACGAGGTGGGCTCTGCATATCAGCGGAAGGCCAGCTAGCAACAACTTGAGTGCTGGCTGGCCTTTCTTTATCCACAGAACTTTCCATTTCCCGAGTCGTTGGGATCTACTTCCCGACTCGATTTCCCTCCCGCACCCACTATCGTTGCGGCATATCTGTGCCGCGCTTCCTTCCAAGGAGATTGTCCAGCCATGCCGATTATGAGCGATTCTGAGCTCAACCGCCGCCGTAACGACATCCTCGTCGGGGCGAGAAAATGCTTCGCTGAGTATGGCTATGAAGGCGCGACAGTCCGCCGACTGGAAGAGGCCACCGGAAAGTCGCGAGGCGCCATCTTCCACCACTTCGGTGATAAGGAATCGCTCTTTCTCGCGCTGGCTCGGGAGGACGCCGCCCGCGAAGCGGAGGTCGTGGCAAACAACGGTCTGGTCGAGGTGATGAGCGAAATGCTCCGCCACCCTGAGCGCCACGAGTGGCTCGCCACCCGCCTGGAGGTGGCCTCAATGCTGCGCACCGATCCTTCCTTTGCCACTCGCTGGCGCGAGGAGCAGGAAGTCCTTGGCAAAGCCGTCCGCGCCCGTTTGGAATCCAATGCTGAAAAGGGCCGCCTCCGCGATGACGTCTCCATCGACACCTTGGTGACCTATCTGGAGACCTTTATGGATGGATTCATCAACCGCCTCGCACTGGGTGACACGTCGAACTTGGAGCAGGTTCTTTTGTTGGTTGAGCAGACGATCCGCGGAACGCGTGCCCACTAGTTGGGAATTGTGTCTCCTGATGGCAGCCTGATGGACCGCTAGCCCTCGCTACACTGTGACGCATGGACCACATTCCCATGTGCCTTCCTCGTGCAAGGTTCGACATCTACTCAGGAGACAAGACAAGGCTTGTCCCTGTGCAAGCTCGCGCCCACGATGCACAACCAAACCCGCACGTCGATACGTCGGGTATACGTGAGGTAATAGAGGACACTGGCCCTCAACCCGGGCGTCTCAAGTTCGGTGACATCGCCATCTGGATCCCAATAGCTCTCGTTGGTCTGATCATTAGTAGCGTGACGTTTTCTTTCCTCACTAGTGGTCTTGGGCCCCGGAATAGCCCCCATTCTGGTTTCGATCCATTTGCTTTGATCCCAGTGTTCGGCTGCCTCTTTGGCCTATTCTTTGTGGGGCTCGGCGTGTGGAACGTCTTCACAGCGATTGGCAGTGCTCGGCGTCTTCGTACAGCGTGGCGAAACGGCTGGATTGAATACCGGCCCGCGCTTATCGGTGAGCTTGTTTACTTGCGCAGCAAGACCAAAGGCTCGGAAAAGAATGAGAGGACCCATTTCTATTACTCCGCGCCGCTGCTCATTCTTCAGCCAGACGGCTCTTTCTCGAACGCAACGTCCGGCGAGTTCCGGGCCAACTATCCAAACGCACTAAAGTCACGGGGCGCTGCCTTGTCAGAGGCTTCCCGCGCAGCAACGGTTGATTTCACTCGCAACAATGGGTGGACCGTCGCCGCGTACCGTACCGATACCCAGGTCTCAGAGGCAGAAATCCCCTGTGGATTATCCACCAAGCAAATCGATGCCATTCTCCGCTTTGCCGAACAGCGATGGATTACATAGCCCACTAGGTGCCAAGTCTCGCACGCAGTATTGACGGGTATTGCTCCCCTCAAGGCCTGTTGTACATAGCCCACAGGGTTTCACTACCGCTAACCTGTGAGGTATGACTCACTCTCCCATCCGGTTTCCGCGCACGAAGCTAAAAATCTCAGGTAAGTTCCCGGAATCCCTCGCTCCCAAGGAAACCGAAACCCATGATTCTCAGCCAAGGCAAGAGATCGACCGCAGCGGTATCAGGGAGGCCATTGATTCCACCGGCTTGCCCCCAGGGCGCGCTAGCGTCCACGATACGCTCTTTGGCTTCGTCTTTGGTTTCTTCGGCGTAATCGCCGCTGTTCTCGCATCCGGTATCGGGTTCGTCACCCTTTTGTTGGGTGGAAGTCAGGAGGGGATTGACAACGGTCTCCTATACGGCCTTCCCATTACCGTGGTGTTAGCTGTCTTATTTTTGTGGCTTGCCATCTTCCTCGTGCGCAGTGAAAGGCAGAGAGCCAAGCGCATGGCCGCTGCTTGGAAAAACGGATGGATTGAATACCGGCCGGCACTCATCGGGGAATTGGTGTTGCATCGCCGCAGGAGGAGTGACGACTCAACAGATCATTTCTACAAAGCTCCACTACTCGTTCTTCAGCCGGATGGCGCGATGCCGAAAGCGCATAGCGCTGAATTCAGGAGCGGGAATCCGAATTGGCTGAAGATGCGCGGATTCACCGTGGCGGATGGCCCACTGGTTGCCACCGTCGATTTCAACCACAACAACGGTTGGCATGTCGTGGCATACCGAGCTGACGATCCCAACCCCACGCCCGTGCTTCAACACGGCCTCAGCAAGGAGCAAGTGGAGGCTGTCTTGACTTTCGCCGAAAACTCATGGGTGAAGTAGGTAGTATGCCCCAGGATGTACTCGCACCGTTCGACTTCCAGAGCCTTTTTTATTCTGACCGAGTTATTCCGAAAAGCAAGCGGTCCGTGTCCTCGCCTAATCCGGCACCCGCAACACCCGTGGTGGCGCGAGCTGTATACGCAACCGGGCCCTTCCCAGGGAACTCAGCTCTCAATAAGAAGTCATTGCTGGGGCGTACCATCCTTTCGCTGGTGCTCGGAGCGTCGGCGATTGCCCTGTTCATGGAGAATGATTTCATCAGCCACCCGGTGTTTTCCTGGGCTACCAAATTGTTCTTTGTCGCCGTGTTCATTGCGGGAATGGTCGACCTCGGGCAGACAGTGCGACGCAACACGTGGGGTGCGCAACGGGTTCGCTTGGCCGCGGAGAACGGGTGGATCGAGTACTACCCAGCGCTAATTGGAGAAATCTGGAACACTGGCACCGTCAAACATGAGTATGCTCCGACGGAGTATTGCTACCAGGCTAAAGCGCGACTGTTCTCCCGAGATGGCTCGAGCTTTGACATCACCACTGAGGTCTTTTCTGACAATCACACGCCAATGGAATTTTCTCAGATGGGCATCGCGGTGGTCGACGATGAAAACGACGCGAAGTTTGAACGAGTGAACGGTTGGTACCTGGCAGGCCACATCGCTACCAAGCCGCTGAATGAAGCTGGTTTCGCGCACCGACTCACCAAAGATCAGGTGCGGGCAGGCCTCAATGCTGCGCTACATGCCTAGCAATCGGAGCTATTCCTCCGAGTCTCCTCGGCGACGCTCCCCATCCAGCATTGCATGAGCCGGCTTCTCAATTAGTGTGCGAACTATGACACAGTCCCCCATCACTCTGCCGCGCACCAAGTTGAAACTTTCCTCGCATGTGCCGAGAACTCTTGCAGCTCAACAATCTACAGCCGATGTATCCCAGCCAAATCCACAAATAGATCGCAGTGGTATCCGCGAAGTCATCGATGGCGCCGGCCCCAGCCCGGGACGCGCCCTGCTGGAAAAGAATTCCACTGGACTCATCACCGGAATACTCGTCATTACCGTCCTTGTCATAGGCCTCGCGATAGCTGCAGCCGCCTTTGCGGTGTACTCGGAGACGAAGGCAGCAGGACCCGTCATTCTCATCAGCCTTCTCATTTTTGTCGCACTGACAGTATTCCTTATCGTCGCTTCTGTTCGCGGCAAGAAATCGTTGAACCGCATGGTGAAAGGCATGGATAACACATGGAAGAACGGATGGATTGAATACCGGCCAGTCCTCATAGGCGAGCTAGCCCTTGTGCGGCAGAAGGACGACGGCGACACAGTGACGTACTACTACACCGCACCGCTTCTGATGTTGCAGCCAGATGGGAGCATGAACAGGGTTCCTTCACAGGAGTTCACTTATAGGGACCCAGCGTGGCTAAAGGCGAAAAACTTCGCTGTAGCCGACAGCCCACAGACAGCAACCGTAGACTTCGCCCACAATAATGGCTGGGGCGTGGCTGGATACCGTGTGGACGTCCCCAACCCGGAGCCCCAGTTTGGGCTCTGGCTCACTAAGCAGCAGGTAGAAGCAGTTCTCTCCTTCGCAGCGAAGAATTGGGTGCGCTAAATATCCTTAACGCTCCCGTCGCCGTCGATGAACTCCAGCGGAGAGGACGGCAGTGTCTCGCGCGTGGCCACTTCGGTGACAACGTCGGCTACCAAATCGCGCGATGTCTTCATATCAGCAGTGCGCTGCGAATCCTCTGTGAGGACGGTAATGCCCTGCGCTGGCTCCTCAGTGAGAGCAGCTGGACCAAGGATGAGATAATTCAGGTTAGTGGAATTTAGCTTATTGTCCACTGCTTTCTTGGACTCCACGTAGGCATACCACTTTTCGTCAGCAGGATCGGTGGTATTCGTCGTAGCCCCCATGTAGGAAATCATGATGTAGGCAGGAGTGTTCTTGCCGGCGGCAGCAAGCTTCTCCAGACCCGCAATCGATGCGAGCGCAGCATCGCGGTCCACGGCCCAGGTTACGTCAGCGCCTGCGCGGCCACCGTTGCCAGCGCCCCATACGACGACGTCATACTCACCTAGGAGTTCAGCCCACTGTTCCTCAGAAATCTCAGTGAGATCGCGCAGAACCGGTGTGGCTCCACTCGCCTCGATATCTGGAACTTGGTTGGGATTACGGATAAGGGAGTGGACGTCCACGTTGGCGTCGACAAGCTTCGGCGCCGCCAGCAATCCCACCTTGCCGTGGCCGCCAATGTAGAGAACTTTCTTACGCGCGTTAGTTGTCGTATCAGTCATGTGCGCCACCGTACGCGCCTTCCTGGCACACTGCATGACCCCTGGGCAGTGTTAAAAACGCGCGGGATACAATGAGATCATGATTGCCATCATGACTGTCACCGGTGCCGATCGCACCGGCATCATCGCGTCCGTGTCTACTGCCCTTGCTGAGCTCAACGTCAACATCGTGGATGTTTCGCAGACTCTTATGTCGGGCTTTTTCACCATGATCCTGAGGGTTGAATTCGACGAGAATGAGGTGAGCATCCGCGAAATCCAGGACCGAATGAATTCCGTGGGTGAATCTACCCAACAGTCCATTCGCGTGCAGTCTGAAGCGCTGTTCACCGCCATGAATGAGATCTAGGAACGATAACGAGTCATGCTTAATCGCTTCAATACTGTCAGTATTCTCGACACCATCGAGATGATCGAGAAGTACCGTCTCGACATCCGCACCGTCACCATGGGAATTTCGCTCCTCGGCTGCACGCGACCCACCATGGAAGCCACGGCTGAAGCCGTCTACGACCTCGTGACCTCCCGCGCCGCGCAACTGGTCGAGGTGTGCGAAGGGATCGAGGCCGAGCTCGGCATCCCGATCGTCAACAAGCGCATCTCCGTGACCCCTATCGCGCTCATCGTGGCCGGCGTCGAAGGAAACCCCGTGGACGTCGCCCGCGCGCTGGACCGTGCGGCGGCCGCCACTGGCGTCGACTTCGTTGGTGGCTACTCTGCGCTCGTTGAAAAGGGCGCTACCACCGCCGAAAAGGCGCTCATCCGTTCCATCCCGGAAGCCCTGGCAGAGACGAACCTGGTGTGCTCCTCGGTCAACATCGCCTCCTCCCGCGCTGGCATCAACATGAATGCGGCCGCGCAGATGGGACGAATCATCAAGGAAGCTGCTGAGCTGACCAAGGACCGCAGCGCCATCGGCTGCGCCAAGCTCGTGATCTTCTCCAACTCCGTCGGCGATAACCCCTTCATGGCCGGCGCCTTCCACGGCATCGAGGAGCCGGACTGCGTCGTTTCCGTTGGTGTTTCCGGTCCTGGCGTGGTCGATCGCGCCCTCGGTTCCCTCAAGGGAGCCACCCTCAATGAGGTCGCTGAAGAAGTTAAGAAAGCCGCCTTCAAGGTCACCCGCGCCGGACAGCTCGTGGGTGAAATGGCTTCTGAGCGCCTCGGTGTTCCCTTCGGCATCATCGACCTCTCCCTCGCTCCCACCGCGGAACTGGGTGACTCCGTCGCACACATCCTGGAGCACATGGGCCTGGATCAGGTGGGCACGCACGGCACCACGGCAGCATTGGCGCTGCTTAACGACGCCGTCAAGAAGGGCGGCATGATGGCCTGTTCCCGCGTGGGCGGCCTGTCCGGTTCCTTCATCCCGGTTTCTGAGGACAAGGGCATGATCGATGCGGTGCGTTCTGGCGCTATCTCCATCGACAAGTTGGAGGCCATGACCTCTATCTGCTCAGTGGGCTTGGACATGATCGCCATCCCGGGCGATACCTCTGCGGAGACCATCGCCGGCATGATTGCTGATGAGGCCGCCATTGGCGTGATGAATCATAAGACCACCGCAGTGCGCGTCATTCCTGCCCCCGGCACCAAGGCTGGCGACGAGGTCAACTTCGGCGGCCTGCTGGGCTACGCACCGGTCATCCCGGTCAACCAGGTGGGCAACGCTACCTTCATTAACCGCGGTGGCTTCATCCCGGCACCGGTGCACGGATTCCGAAATTAAGGCCTCACCACCTCCGATTAATTCTCACCAAACGCTTGACCCTCACACAGTGTGAGGGTTTAGCTTTGTCCCATGCAGGCGGGCAGACCGTACATCCGAATCAGCGGTTGTTATAAGCAAAGGTGAACTCATTGTAGGTGGCCCAGCTGGAACCGCTACCCATGGCAGCGCGCTCTCCCCAAGGAGGTAACGAAGGTGCGCTTTTATGGCGCTTCTTCTCGGTAATCGCTGGCGTTGCGTAGTTGCTCCTCAAGCTCCGCAATCATCGGCAGTGCTAGCTTCGCACGTTCAGCATCAATGCCCCACTTCTCGGGTTCACTGCGGAGCATCGTGGCTGTGGCCGTGAGAAAGTGGGCGAAGTTTTCAACTACGGCACGGTTGTTATTGCGAATACCTTCGGTGAGCACAGTGGTACTCAGCCGTTCGGTCCAAATTTCGAGGATATGGGGTGAAGTGCTCTTGGCTATCGTGGTGCAGGCGGCGCGCGCTAGGCGCAAATTCTCATCGTCATGCCACACTCCTCCGGGGGCGCGAAGTCGGCACGAAATAATTGCTGCGCCTTCGACGGCCGGGATCATTCCCATGCGCACACACGTTTCTACGTAGTCGGCGCCGTAACCGACGGCCATGATAGGACCGATGTCCTTGACAATGCCACGTGTGTCATCCTCGGTGACGTACCACGCACGGAAGGCGAGGTAGTCCTCGTAGTGGAAATGGCCCGCCGCCGCGAGCACATTCAGCAACCTGGCGGACAACGCCTTAGTCCACACCTTGTCTGTACGCAGGTAACCGTTAAGGCGTTCACGAATCTGATCAAGATGGTCATCCCACTGACCTGACTCAATGCCCTCTTTCAATTCGGTGTAGGCCCAGTCCACGCGGACTTCAGGCCGTTTGCTCACTAAACCGGTGAGTAGCGGTTCGATGACAGAACCGAGGCTATCGGCGGTGCTCATGACTTCTTCCTCTCCTGCGGCAGCACGTCGGGGTCTGACCACTTCTAGACCCTGTGCGTGGGAATCGGAAGGACCCAAGAGAAGAGTCTTGAGCGGTGTGTGTGATTGTGAGCTCGAGTCTAGCCCAAGATATAGAACCAGGACAGAGGCATATCTGAGAATTAGTCTTTAGGCTAGCTCCACGATTTCCATGTACTCGTCGTTCCACAAGTCTTCATCGCCGTCGGGCATGATGATGACGCGCTCCGGGTTGAGGGCCTTGACCGCTCCCGGGTCGTGGGTAACCAAGACCACGGCGCCGGTGTAGGTCCCCAGGGCATCGAGCACCTGCTCGCGAGACTGTGGGTCGAGGTTGTTTGTGGGCTCGTCGAGAAGCAGCACATTAGCTCGTGAGGACACCAGCGTTGCCAGCGACAATCGGGTCTTCTCACCACCGGAGAGCGTGCCGGCGGGTTGCTCCAGCTTGTCTCCGGAGAACATGAAGGCGCCGAGCAGACCGCGCAGATCCTGCTGCCCAGCATCCGGGCAAGCTTCGATGGTGTTTTCCCACACGGTCTTATCTGGATCGATGTTGTCGTGTTCCTGGGCAAAGTATCCGATGCGCAGGCCGTGGCCAGAGACTATGCCACCTTCGCCATCGGTGCGCTCCACGCCCGCCAGAAGCTTAAGCAGGGTTGTCTTGCCGGCACCGTTGTAGCCCAGCACAACCACGCGGGAGCCCTTGTCGATGGCCAAATCAACGCCAGCGAAGACCTCAAGAGAGCCATACATCTTGGTCAGGCCCTTGGCGTTCATCGGAGTCTTGCCGCAAGGAGCGGGTTCCGGGAATTTGATGTGGGCAACCTTATCGGCCACGCGGACGTCATCCAGCTCGTTCATCATGCGCTCCGCTCGGTGCAGCATCTGCTTGGCGGCGGCGGCCTTCGTAGCCTTCGCTCCCAACTTGGCGGCTTGCTTGTGCAACGCTGCGGCCTTCTTCTCCGCATTCGCGCGCTCGCGGCGGCGACGTGCCTCATCGGTGGCGCGGGCGTCAAGGTACTTCTTAAAGCCCATGTTGTAGACGTCTGCTTCGGCGCGCACGGCATCAAGGAACCAGACCTTGTTGCACACGTCCTCCAGCAGGTCGACGTCGTGGGAAATCATCACGAGTCCGCCTTCGTGCTTGGATAAGAAGCCGCGCAGCCAGGTGATAGAGTCCGCATCGAGGTGGTTCGTGGGCTCGTCGAGAAGCAGCGTGGTCTGGGACTTGCCCGAGCCAGCCGACGCTGCGAAAAGAATCTGCGCGAGCTCCACGCGGCGCCGCTGACCACCGGACAGCGTCTTGAGCTGCTGGTCAAGGACACGCTGCGGAAGACCCAGGTTGTCGCAGATCTGCGCGCACTCGGAGTCCGCCTCATACCCGCCTAAAGCGTGGTACTCCTCCTCCAAGCGGGAAAACTTACGAATGGCTTTGTCACGGAACTTCTCGTCCGTGGCGGTTTCCATCAGCTCTTGTTGCTTTGCCATGCGGCGCTTGATGTCGTCTAAGCCGCGGGCCGAGAGCACACGCTCACGCGCCGTCTGCTCGATATTGCCCTCTCGGGAATCCTGCGGTAGGTAACCAATGGGCCCTGAGCGCGTCACGGAGCCGCCATAGGGTTCGGTCTCCCCCGCCAGGATGCGCATCGTCGTCGTCTTGCCCGCGCCATTGCGCCCGACTAGGCCGATGCGGTCGCCCGGTTGCACGCGTAGGTGCTGGCCGGGGGCCTCGAGAAGCGTGCGTGCGCCCACGCGCACCTCGAAATCATTGGTCACAATCACGTCGAAACAGTCTAGCAACCAGGGTAGTTAAACCCGAACCCGCGGCAGGGCACCTGCAGCATGTATCTGGGGGATCTGGAGTGTAGAGCATCTTAGAAAACCTGACTCTGCTCGGCGCGTTTCACTTATGCATGAAAGTCGATGTGACTACATTGGCGTCATGAGCACATCAGACACATCGAGATCACCGTTGATCCTCGCGATTACCGCATGTCCGACCGGAATCGCTCACACTTACATGGCCGCTGAAAACCTGGAAGCTGCTGCCGCTGAACTTGGTTACCGCATCAAGATTGAGACACACGGTTCAATTGGTGTCGAAGGTACCTTTAGCTCGAAGGACATCGACGAAGCCGATGCCATCGTGATTGGTGCCGACACCGTAATTGCCAAGGACCGCTTCCGTGGAAAGCGCCTGGCAGCCGCTGGCGTTGATGAAGCTATTAAGCAGCCAAAGGAGCTTCTCACCCGCGCTCTGTCAGCGGCGAAGTGGGAAGGAAAGACTTCGAGCGACGAGCCGCAAGGGAATCAGAGCGACGAAACCTCCGGGAGCGCCACTGGGGTTCGTGCCGTGGGAGAGACGCTCTACAAAGCGCTAATGAATGGTGTTTCCCATATGATTCCGTTCGTGGTGACCGGTGGTCTCCTCATTGCGGTAGCACTCTCAATCGGAGGCACTCCCACGCCCGAAGGCCTAGCTATCCCTGAAGACTCTTTCTGGAACACTCTGAATGAGCTTGGCGGCTTGGCTTTTTCTCTCATGGTGCCGATTCTTTCCGGCTATATTGCTGTCGGCATTGCGGACCGCCCTGGCTTGGCGCCAGGACTCATCACTGGTCTTATCGCTACGACCGGCTCACTCTATGGCTCAGAAGCTGGAGCTGGTTTCCTGGGAGGCATCGTCACAGGCATCCTGTCTGGCTACGTAGCCCTAGGCATTAAGAAGATTCCCGTTAATAAGTACATCGCCCCGATCTGGCCGATCATCGTTATTCCGATCTTCACCACGCTTATCGTGGGACTCATCTTTATCTACTTCGTCGGTGCGCCGGTAGCCGGTGCCTTTGAAGCCATGACCGAGTACCTCGCCGGGATGGAAGGCTCCTCTGTCATTGTCCTCGGTCTCGTTATCGGCGCGATGATCGCTTTCGACATGGGCGGCCCCTTCAACAAAACTGCCTTCCTGTTCGGCGGTGGCATGATTGCCGCCGGTAATGCGGCTCCGATGGGTATGGCGGCTACCGCTATTGCCGTACCGCCCCTTGCGGTGGGTGTTGCCACCCTAGTCCGCCGTGCTTGGTTCACTAAGGCAGAGAAGGACGCCGGTATCGCCGCGCTCTTCATGGGGTTCTTCGGCATCACCGAAGGAGCTATCCCTCTTGCGGCTGCACGCCCGCTCCAAGTCATTCCGGCAAACGTCATCGGCGGTGCGGTAGCAGGAGCCCTGGCAGGTGTGCTTGGTGTCACTGACCATGTCATGCATGGAGGTCCCATCGTCGCGGTACTTGGGGCTGTTGACAACATCGTGGGCTTCTTCATCGCACTGCTCTTTGGCGTCGTCGTCTGTGCTTCTGTCATGCTTCTGTTGATTGGACTTACCCAACATGGAAAGGCCCAGAGCAAAGCTGCGAGCCAGGATGATCAGGACGCAGCGGGCATAGCTAAGGAGGATGTGGCAGAAGCATCGGCCCAAGACCAACCTCTGCTCTCTGCCGAGACGGTTAGCCTGGACCACGACCTTGGCAATGACCGCGACGAGATCATCAACTCTTTGGTCACGCTTGTCTCTCCCCGGCTTTCTGATCCTTCTAGGGTCACCAAAGCCGCCCTGGAGCGGGAGTCGAAGCACTCTACCGGGGTGGGTCATGGCGTGGCCATCCCTCATGCCCGTACATCGGGGGTGAACGTCCCGACTTTGGCTTTTGCTCGTCTTCCCGAGGGCATCACGTGGGCGGATGGTGAGGATCCCACGACGATGGTCTTCCTCATTGCTGTGCCTGAGGACGCCGGCAAGCAGCATCTCAAGCTGCTTTCCAAGCTGGCGCGGGCGATTATGAAGGATGATTTCCGTGCTCGTCTTCAATCCGCCACATCCAAGGAGGAGGCTGTAGACATCATCTCCACGACCTTGGATCCTGCGTCCTTACCCGCTTCGTCATAGCGGTATGTTTCAAAGCCTTTAGAACACCGCACATCATGAAAAAGAAACCGTCAGCCCAAGGGCACTGAAGGTCATGGAGTAATGACCTTCTGCATCTCGGACTGACGGAAAGAGGGCTTACAGTCGAATCTAGACGGCAAAGCCGAGGGCCTGGAGCATCTCGCGGCCCTCCTCGGTAATCATGTTCGGGCCCCACGGCGGCATCCAGACCCAGTTGAGCTGGACGGCCTCGGCGAGCTTGTTGCCCACAATGACGTCCTCAATCTGCTCGCCAATGACATCGGTAAGCGGACAGGCAGGAGAGGTCAGCGTCATGTTAATGACGCAGGTGTTCTTGCCATCGATGTCATCGAGCCAGACGTCGTAGACCAAGCCCAGATCAACGATGTTGATGCCAAGCTCTGGGTCAATGACGTCACGGAGATACTCAGTAATGTCGAAGACCTTAGCAATCTGCTCTTCAGTCTGCTCAGGTTTAACAGCACCGCCGTCGAAGGATGCGTTCTGGTCCTGGTACGGGTCGGTAGGACCCGTGGTCTCAGTGTTTTCTGCCATCTATTTCTCCAATTCGTTGAGTGCTTCCATGGTGGCGGCCTGGAAAGCCTTCCACCCCAGAAGAGCGCATTTCACACGGGCGGGGAACTTGGCCACTCCGGCAAAGGCGATGCCATCCCCAATGATCTCATCGTCACCCTCAACTTCACCGCGCGAGGTCACCATCTTCTCGAATTCGGCCAGCTTGGCATTGGCTTCCTCGAGAGGGATTCCCACGATTTCCTCCGCCATGACGGAGGTCGAGGCTTGCGAGATGGAGCAGCCCTCGGCGTCGTAGGAGACGTCTTCCACCGTTTTTCCATCGGCAGAGAGCTTGACGCGCAAGGTGATCTCATCACCGCAGGAAGGGTTAACGTGGTGGACCTCTGCCTGGCCTTCGCGCAAGCCGGAGAATTTCGGGTTCTTGTAGTGATCCAGGATGACGTCCTGGTACATGGAATCTAGGTTCATTCGCTCACTCCAAAGAAGGCACGGGCTGCCCGCACCGCCTCCACGAGGGCGTCGACCTCGTCCTCAGTGTTGTACAGGTAGAAGCTGGCGCGTGCGGTCGAATTAGCCTTGCACGCGCGATGCAGCGGCCACGCGCAGTGGTGGCCAGTGCGAATGGATACGCCGTGGGCGTCGAGAACCTGGCCCAAGTCATGGGGGTGAATTCCCTCCACGACGAAGGATACCGCTCCCCCACGATCTTCGGTGTTCTCGGGGCCAATGATGCGCAAGCCCGGAATCTGGGTGAGCTTCTCCAAGGCATAAGCGGTGAGCTTTTTCTCGTGGGCGTGGATGGCGTCCATGCCGATCTCACTAAGGTACTTCACAGCCGCACCAAGCCCAACCACCTGGCTGGTCATCTGGGTACCAGCCTCGAAGCGGATAGGCGGCTCCGCAAAGGTGGTGCTGTCCATCTTCACGACCTCAATCATGGAACCACCCGTGAGGAAAGGTGGAAGCTGCGACAGAAGCTCAGCCTTGCCATAGAGCACGCCGATACCGGTGGGCCCACACATCTTGTGCCCAGAGAACGCCGCGAAGTCGACGTCCAGCGCATGGAAGTCCACAGGCATGTGGGGAACGGACTGGCAGGCATCCAAGACAACCAAGGCACCAACGGCACGAGCGCGCCGCACCAACTCCTGCACCGGGGCCACTGCACCTGTGACGTTGGATTGATGGGTAAAAGCCACGACCTTAACGGACTCATCGAGCTCAAGTGAATCGAGGTCAATGCGGCCATCCTCAGTCATGGAGTACCACTTCAGCGTGGCACCGGTACGTTGGCACAGCTCCTGCCACGGCACAAGGTTGGCATGGTGCTCGAGCTCGGTGACCACAACGGTATCGCCCTCACCAACATAGAGCTCTCCCGCACGTTCATCACTGAGCGTGTAGGCAACCTCATTGAGCGCCTCGGTGGCGTTCTTGGTGAAAGCAATCTCATCCCGGTCGGCGCCAACAAAGGCAGCGATTGCCTGGCGAGCGGACTCGTAGGCATCATCAGCCTCCTCCGCCAGCTGGTAAGAGCCGCGGTGCACCGGCGCGTTGGTACCGAGGACAAACGCTTCCTCGGCCTTCCACACCGGCAGCGGACGTTGCGAGGTCGCTCCCGAATCCAGGTACACCAGGGGTTTACCATCGCGGACAGTGCGCGAAAGGATGGGGAATTGCTCCCTGATCGCAGTTACGTCTAGTTCAGACATGGGTCCTTCTGCTCGGTTCTTCGACTGATCGCGCGACTTTCTCGCACGACTCCTGGTCTGTATGTGGCTTAGTTGAGGAACTGCTCGTAGCCGTCAGCCTCAAGCTGGTCAGCCAGCTCTGCGCCACCGGTCTTGATGATCTGTCCATCAGCGAAGACGTGGACGAAATCCGGGGTGACGTAGTTGAGGATGCGCTTGTAGTGCGTAATGAGGAGAATGCCGCCGTTGGTCTCATCCTGGTAGCGATTGATGCCCTCAGACACGACGCGCAGGGCGTCGACGTCCAAGCCAGAGTCGGTCTCATCCATGACGGCGAACTTCGGCTTGAGGATGTCCAGCTGCATAACCTCGTGGCGCTTCTTCTCACCACCAGAGAAGCCCTCGTTGACGGAGCGGTGAGCAAAGGACTTGTCGATAGCCAGCTTCTCGCGGGCTTCGGTCAGTTCCTTATTCCACTCGCGCAGCTTCGGAGCCTCGCCGCGGATGGCGGTCACGGCAGAGCGCATGAACTGCGACATCTTCACGCCCGGGACCTCGGTCGGGTACTGCATGGCGAGGAAGAGACCAGCACGGGCGCGCTCGTCAACTTCCATCTCGAGGAGATTCTCGCCGTCGAGAAGCACTTCGCCTTCGGTGACCTCGTACTTCGGGTGACCGGCAATGACATAGGACAGGGTGGACTTACCGGAGCCGTTCGGGCCCATCACGGCGTGGGTCTCACCGGAGTTGATGGTGAGGTTGACGCCCTTGAGAATCTCCTTGGCCTCGCCGTCCTCCTCGTTAGGGAGCACCTGTGCGTGGAGGTTCTTGATTTCCAGAGTAGACATGGAGTTGGTACCTGCTTTCGGGGAGTTTTAAGCGTTGATCTTGGCGAGCTCGTCGACGACGCGGGATTCCAGATCCTCGCGCAAGGACTCGACTGGGATGCGGGAGATGACTTCAGAGAAGAAGCCGCGGATGATGAGGCGACGAGCCTCGGCAGCTGGGATGCCGCGAGACATGAGGTAGAACAGCTCGAGGTCGTCGAAGCGGCCCACGGTGGCGGCGTGGCCGGCACCAACGATCTCACCGGTCTGGATCTCCAGGTTCGGGATGGCATCGGCGCGCGCACCTTCGGTGAGAATCAGGTTGTTGTTCGTCTCATAGGTATCGGTATTGTTGGCGTCCTTGCGGATCAGCACGTCACCAACCCAGCAGGTACGAGCCTCTGGGGTCCGTGAAGCAGAACCTGCCTCCTCCTTCTCCGCAGCGGTAGCGCCCTGCAAAGCACCCTTGTAGAACACGCGCGAGCGGCAGTTCGGGACGTCGTGGTCGACGAGCAGGCGGTTCTCAAAGTACTGGCCCGCATCGGCAAAGTAGACACCCAGCAGTTCAGCGTCGCCGCCGGGTCCGTCAAAGACCACGCGCGGAACGAGACGCACAATCTCACCACCGAAGATGGCGGTGTTGTGGCGCAGGACGGCATCACGGCCGACCTTGGCAATCTGGTGGGACAGATGGACGGCGTTGTCCTCCCAGTCAGCGTCGACGACAACGGTGACCTGTGCGCCATCCCCCAGCACGAACTCCACGTTATCCGCGTGGGTGCCGGAGCCGACGTAGCGCAGCACGATAGTGGCCTCGGCGTGGTGGCCGACGTGGATAGAGGTAGCACCAAAGGAGGTCACTCCCTCACCTGCGCCGGTGATGGTGATCTCCACCGGCTTGTCCAGCTGGGCTTCCGCAGCAACGCTAACCACCTGAGCCTCTGGCATCGAGGTCCAAGCTTGCGCGGCAACACGGTCGGCCGGAGCACCTGCAGTGCCAAGGCGGGAATCGTCAGCTGCCACGGTTTCAGAGGTCACGCCCTCTGGGGCGGTGACGTCAATCTTCTGTGCGGTCGCCGGGGCAAACTCGCCGTTGTGCAGACCACGTAGGTTGCGCAGGGCAATGAAGCGCCACACCTCATCGCGGCCGTGCGGGACTGGGAAGTCCTCCACGTTGAACGAGGTGAACTGGTCACCCTTGGTGACGTCAGCAGGATTAAATTCGTTGGAAGCTACCACTTAGCCCACCGATCCTTCCATCTGCAGCTCGATAAGACGGTTGAGCTCCAAGGCGTATTCCATGGGGAGCTCCTTGGCAATCGGCTCGACAAAGCCGCGCACGATCATGGCCATCGCTTCTTCCTCGGCAATGCCGCGGGACATGAGGTAGAACAGCTGCTCCTCAGAAACCTGGGAGACAGTGGCCTCGTGGCCCAAGGTGACATGATCGTTGCGGATGTCGTTGTACGGGTAGGTATCCGAACGCGAGTCATTATCCACGAGCAAAGCGTCACACTCGACGTTCGCGGTGGAGTTGGAAGCGTTGTTGTTGACCTGCACCAAACCGCGGTAGGCGGCACGGCCACCATTGCGGGCGACGGACTTCGACACGATGTTGGAAGACGTGTTGGGCGCCATATGGATCATCTTGGAACCGGTGTCCTGAACCTGGTTTTCGCCTGCAAAGGCCAAGGAAAGAACCTCACCCTTGGCATGCTCACCGGTGAGCCAGCAGGACGGGTACTTCATGGTGACCTTGGAGCCAATGTTGCCATCGACCCACTCCATGGTTCCGCCTTCTTCGACCTTGGCGCGCTGGGTCACCAGGTTGTAGACGTTGGTGGACCAGTTCTGAATCGTGGTGTAGCGGCAGCGGCCGCCCTTCTTCACGACGATCTCAATAACACCCGTGTGCAGGGAGTCCGAGTTATAAATCGGAGCGGTGCAGCCCTCGATGTAGTGAACGTAGGCACCCTCTTCGACAACGATGAGGGTGCGCTCAAACTGGCCCATGTTCTCGGTGTTAATGCGGAAGTATGCCTGGAGCGGGATGTCCACGTGTACGCCCTTCGGGACGTACACGAAGGAGCCACCGGACCAGCAGGCGTTGTTCAGCGCGGAGAACTTGTTATCGCCAGCGGGGATCACAGTGCCGAAGTACTCCTGCAGAATCTCCGGGTATTCCTGCACTGCCGTATCGGTATCGACGAAGATAACGCCCTGTTCCTCAAGGTCCTCACGAATCTTGTGGTAAACCACCTCGGACTCGTACTGAGCAGCAACGCCGGAGACAAGGCGCTTCTTCTCAGCGTCCGGAATACCCAGCTTGTCGTAGGTCTCCTTAATGTCCTCCGGAAGGTCATCCCAGGTCTGGGCCTGCTTCTCGGTAGAACGAACAAAGTACTTAATGTTGTCGAAGTCGATTCCGGAGAGTTCCGGGCCCCACGTCGGAACCGGCTTCTTATTGAACACACGCAGTGCCTTGAGGCGCGACTCGAGCATCCATTCGGGCTCGTTCTTCTTCTTCGAAATGTCGCGAACGACGTCCTCGCTCAATCCGCGGTGTGCTGCCTGGCCGGCTTCGTCGGAATCGTGCCAGCCGTACTCGTAGCCGCCGATGGAGGAGATGATCTCGTCATCGCTCATCTTGGTTTCAAGCCCTGGTGCTGGTTGTGCCTGTGTCAAAGCCCGCTCCTTTCTCGTCGATTAGCGTTCCTGCCGCTCCGCCCCGGAGGGCGGTACGGGCGTTAAAGGGATGTTTGTGGTGCAAATTCCGTGGCCGTCCGCAATGGAGGCCAGGGGTTGCACATGTTTTCCTAAAAGGGCAGAGAAAACTTCCTGTTCAGCCTCACACAGCTCCGGGTGCTCGGCGGCCACATGGGCCACCGGGCAGTGGTGCTGGCAAATCTGCACGCCGTTACCCACGGACGTGACCGTGGCAGCGTAACCGTGCGCATCAAGAGCCTCAGCAAGCTGGCGTGCTACCTCTGGAACCGATTCATCTTCGTTGACCAGAGGTGCGACGTCTTCTACGAGGCGCTCGAAACGAGCCTTGGCGAAGCGCCGCACGGCCTCTGGACCTCCAGCTTCACGCAGTGCTGCGAGAGCTTCAGCTGCTAGTTCGTCATAGGCGTGGCCGAATTGCGCGCGGCCTTGGTCTGTGAGGCGAAAGTGCTTGGCGGGGCGACCACGGCCAACCGTGTGCCCGGGGCGGGCTGGCGGGCGGCGATGCACCACCTCAGTGAATCCTTCTTCTACCAGAATGTCTAAGTGCCGGCGGATGCCAGCGGCCGAGAGACCGAGGCGTTCACCCAGGTACGACGCCGTCACGGGGCCGTCCTTAAGAAGCAACAGCATGACATGGCGGCGGGTATCACCCTCGGTGGAGCGAGTCTCCTTCGTCATGGCGTGCACCTCCTTAAGTGTGCCCTAGGGAACGTATCTCAGATTAGACAACACTAGTGTTCCTTAATTTATTCCCGATTTCCACCTCTGCGTCCCTATCGGGAGGTGCGTGTCGCCTGGGGGCCGAGCGACTAAGGTAGACACTCATGAATGAGGAGCGTCACTACACCCGATCGGGGAGGTTCAGGCGCGTCGTATGGGGCGTGCGCGATGAATTACCGCGCATGGGTCTCGCCGGTTCCCGCTCGGCCCTCCTCCACGAGGATGCTCCGGACACACCGCGTGCGGGTCACGGGCCAGCGCTTGGCGACGTCCACCGGCGCACCATAGCCCACCTCCGGACTCTGTTCACCTTAAGGTGGCTGGGCACCATCGGCTCCTTGCTCATCGGACTTGGGGGCCTTGGTGCCGGTGCACTGCCGGTAGTTGGCAACCCTTATGAGTCCCTGCCCTTCGGTTCGCTCATGTCCCGTATGTTGCAGTCGGCGTCGGCCCTCGTCTTTATTGGTGTGGCCTTCATGGTGCTGGCGTGGGTCTGCATGGCTCCCCTCGTAGGCGCGCCCTTGCGCCTTCCGCTCCCTCGGCAGCAGTCCTCTTCTGAAAAGTATGGACGGGAGAAGCGATTTAGCCACTCCCCGCACGTGGTCACTCAAAGCCAGATGTGGCGCACGTGGCTGGGCTGGGTGCTGCCGCTTATCGTCACCGCTCCCCTTTTTACTCAGGACATTTACTCCTACCTGGCCAATGGCTCGATTGTGATGCGCGGCCTCGACCCTTACTCGGCTGGCCCTGTCGAATTGCTCGGTGCCGATAACGACCTTGCCCGCTCCGTGCCTTTCATTTGGGCGAACTCTCCCTCGCCCTATGGACCCGTCGCTTTAGGTTTGGCCGCCGTGGTGAGTTGGTCGACCAGTGATTCCATTATTTGGGGTGTCATCCTCCACCGCGTCCTCTCCTTGCTGGGCATCATTGCCGCTGGGTGGGCCACTGCCCGCTTGGCGGTGCGCTGCCGCGTTTCCCCCGAAGCCGCGTTGTGGCTGGGCATCCTGAATCCGCTGACCATCCTTCATCTCGTTGGTGGAATCCACAATGAGGCTTTCATGTTGGGGCTCGCGCTCGTTGGCCTCGAGCTGGGTTTGCGGGCGGTCACCGAAGAACACTCCGCGCGCTGGCACGCATGGCTTCTGTTTCTCGCCTCCGGTGTGCTTATTTCCTGCGCTGGAATGGTGAAAGTCACTGGGTTCATTGGATTAGGCTTTGTCGGTATGGCCTGGGCCAAGAGACTCGTCGATAAGCACGGCGCCTCTCCCCTACGCGCTGTACTCACCGCCGTCGTCGTGCAGCTCGTCATTCTGGCCGTCTCGATTGCGCTCGTCACCGTTATTACCGGCATCGACATCGGTTGGGTCTTTGGCCAGGGTGGTGCAGCAACGATTCGCTCCTGGTTGTCTACGACGACGTCGGTAGGCGTAGGCGCTGGCTTCCTCGGCATGGTGCTGGGGCTTGGCGATCATACTGAGGCCATTCTCACCGTCACCCGCACCGTCGGCGTGATCATCGCCACCGGTTTTATGGTCCGCATGCTTTTCGCTGTCTACCGCGGCGCAATCCACCCGGTGGGCGGTCTGGGTGTATCCACGTTCGTCCTCGTCGTTTTCTTCCCCGTCGTCCAGCCGTGGTACATCCTGTGGGCAATTCTGCCGCTAGCTGCATGGGCAAACCGGCGATTCTTCAGGATGGCGGTCATTCTCTATTCCGGCGTGATGAGTTTCATCGTGCTGCCTCGCGGTTTGGGTCTTCCTCCGGGGACCGTCTTCGTTATCTATCTCTCCGCACTTCTTACCTTCGTGGCTCTCGCTGCAGTGGGGTGGGTTGCGTTACGCAGGGCCGGTGTCCGTGTCCTACACTAGGCCTTCGTGAATACAACAGCGCTGGCCCTGGATAACGTCGTCAAGACCTATGGTGACGTGAATGCGGTGGACGGGTTGAGCTTCCGCGTCAATCGCGGCGAGATTCTCTGCTTGCTGGGCCCCAATGGAGCCGGTAAAACCACCACCATCGACATGTGTGAGGGGTTTACAAAGCCCACATCAGGCAGAATCGAGGTCCTTGGTCTCGACCCTTCCCGGCACCCGGATGCCGTGCGCTCCCGCATCGGCATCATGCTGCAAGGCGGCGGTTCCTATTCAGGAATCAAGGTGCACGAGATGCTCAAACTCAGTGCTTCCTATAACCAGAATCCCCTGGACCCGGACTGGCTGCTGGATGCTCTCGGCCTAGATGGTGTCGCCACCAACACCTACCGGCGTCTCTCCGGCGGTCAACAACAGCGGCTGTCCCTAGCACTTGCCATTATTGGGCGCCCAGAGCTGGTGTTCCTCGATGAACCGACCGCCGGCATGGACGCTCAATCGCGGCTTGCCGTGTGGGATCTCATCCGCGCCTTGCGCTCTGATGGCGTGACCGTTGTATTGACCACGCACCTTATGGATGAAGCCGAGTCCTTATCCGACCATGTGGTCATCATTGACCACGGCAAGCTCGTGGCCAGTGGAACCACCTCGGACCTTATGGCCTCCACGGAGACCTCACAGGTCAGCTTCAACACCGCTAGCCCCGTGGACATCGAAAGCCTCCGCTCGGCTGGTATGAACGTCGAGACGGTCCGCCCGCTGCACTACCGGCTGAGTGCGCCCGCTCTGCCGGAGACTATCGCTGCTGTCACCGCGGAGCTGGCCCGGCAAGATGTCCTCGTGCGCAGCCTCGAAACATCACATCGCAACTTGGAAGACGTGTTCCTTGACCTTACCGGTCGGGAGATGCGCAGCTAGCCACTTACTCTCTTCCGCGCATTACCTGCGCGGAACGCTTTATGGAGACGACACAATGAGCACTTTCGCACCCGGTACTTTTACTCCTCAGCCGCAGCGCGTCGGCGTGGCGTCGATGGCTCGCGCCCAAGGCGCTATCGAGTCGAAGCTCATGCTGCGCCATGGAGAGCAGCAGCTGCTCAGCATCATCATTCCACTCGCCATCCTCATCGGCGCCCACCGGCTAGAGGGAACTACCGGTCACGGAATCGCTGAGATTTTTCCCATGGTGCTCGCTGTTGCCGCAACCTCGTCCGGGTTTACCGGCCAGGCAATCTCCCTCGCCTTTGATCGCCGCTACGGGGCCCTTAAACGCACAGGTGCCTCTGGCGTTCCTGCGTGGGCCATTATCGTGGGCAAAATCATCGCTGTGCTCTCCATGGTCGTCCTCCAGGTTCTCGTCCTCGGCACAACAGCAGCGGTCTTGGGCCTGCGCGTAGACGTGGGAGGAATTGCCGTGGGCATTGTCGCTCTCGTACTGGGTGTCGCGGCCTTTACAGCGCTAGGCCTGCTCCTCGGTGGCACCTTAAGTTCTGAGGTGGTCCTCGCAGTGTCTAACCTCATCTGGTTCATCCTCCTCGGCACCGTGGGATGGGTCATGTTCTCCCAGGGCTTAGGTGATAACGGTCTGCTTACCCTTGTACCCACCATTGCTATGGCAGCTGGCCTCGATACCGCGTTGAACGGGTCCTTCCCTGGATTCGAGCTTCTGGTCCTTTCGGGCTGGGCAGTGGTGGCGTCGGTTGCCGCGGTGCGATGGTTCCGCTTCGACGGCTAAGTGTGACTTTTCTCCCCAGGTAGCGTGGCCGGGCTCATGGCATTAGTTCCGGGCACGCCCGAGCGGTAGGGTTATAAGCTGTGAGTACCGCCAATATATCCTCGCCCCCATCATCCGCTCAGGTATCCGGTGGCCAGATCGGCCCCTCGGTAAAGATGCAGCGCATCCTCGCCCTGATCCTCCTGCTTTGCCAAGGTGGCATCACGGTCACCGGTTCCATCGTTCGCGTCACCGGCTCCGGCCTGGGTTGCGTGACCTGGCCCAACTGCCACCCCGGTTCGTTGGTTCCGATGAAAGGCGCGGCTCCTCTAGTCCACCAGATTATCGAGTTTGGTAACCGGCTCCTCACCTTTGTTGTGGCCGCTGCCGCTGTGGCCACCATCGTGGCGATGCACAAGGCCAAGCGGCGGAAAGAGCTCAAGGTCTATGCCTGGTTGGGGCTCTTCGGCATCGCGGTGCAGGCGCTCATCGGTGCGCTCTCGGTCATTCTCAAACTGTCGTGGTGGTCTGTAGCAATCCACTTCCTCCCGTCCATGGTCCTGGTGTGGATCGCCGCCTTGCTGTACTCGCGCATCGCAGAACCTGACGAGGGTACACCTACCCGCCTCTTCCCTGCTGCTATTCGTATCCTCGCGGTTGTTGCCACCGTAGCCTTGTCTCTTGTCCTGCTTACCGGCACCTTTGTGACAGGTTCTGGCACGCACTCAGGTGATGCTGGCGTCGGCATGGAGGGACGCCTCGGCGTCGATACCTACGGTATGGCGGTCATTCACGCCATCTGCATGTACGTGTACTTGGCTCTGACCTTGGTCGTAGTGTTCCTCTTGCACCGTTCCAATGCGCCGAAGGCCGCTAAAAAGGCCGGCTGGGTGCTCATCCTCTGCATCATTGTGCAGTGGGCCATTGGTGTAATCCAGTTCTACCTGCACATCCCACGCTGGACCGTGCCCTTCCACGTCGGCATGTCCTCTGTCGTCACCGCATGTACTGCGTTGCTGTGGGCCCATGGCCAACGCCGAATTCTCGGCACAGAGAGGGCCACGTCCGCCGAGTAGCCCTGCACACTAAGTGCGCTGAACCGCTAGACGCACAGGCGCTGTCTCCCCTAATGACGGAGGCGGCGCCTTTTTGCTGCGCTGTCACCGTGATGTCGTTTAGCCTAGGTATATGCATGCAATTCAGGTAACCACGACCGGAGGACCTGAGGTCCTCACCTATGCCGAGGTGGACAATCCCGCGCCGACGGAGGAGCAATTGCTTGTCGATGTCTCGGTGGCCGGCGTCAACTATATCGACACGTACTATCGCGAGGGAATTTACAACGCTTCTACCCCTTTCGTCCTGGGCCTCGAAGGCACAGGACGAGTCGTCCACGACCCCAAGGGTGAGATTGCTGAGGGGACCATGGTGGCCTGGGATCATGCCTTTGGCTCCTATGCGGAGCAGGTATGCGTGCCCCGTGATCGTGTCGTCGCCGTACCGGACGAGATCCCCTCAGCCGTGGCCGGCTCCATGCTGCTGCAGGGCATGACTGCCCACTACCTCAGCCATGGCGTCTACCAGCTCGGTGAAGGCGCTTCTTGCCTTATCACAGCCGGTGCCGGCGGCGTGGGTCTTATCCTCACCCAGATGGCCAAGTCGCTTGGTGCGACCGTGTACTCCGTGGTCTCCACTGAGGAAAAGAAGAAACTCGCCTACGAGGCCGGCGCTGACGAGGTTTTCCTCTACAGCGAAGGACTAGCTGAGCAAGTGCGCCGCTTTAACGGTGGGCGGGGCGTCGACGTGGTCTACGACGGCGTGGGTAAAGATACGTTTAACGAGTCCCTAGAGGTTGTCCGTCCCCGCGGTACCGTGGCCCTCTTCGGCGCTGCCAGTGGCCCGGTTCCCCCAATGGATCCGCAGCTGCTCAATAAGCACGGCTCCATCTTTCTTACCCGCCCCTCCCTGGGCGCGTGGACGGCACAAGAGGGCGAGTTCCAGATGCGCGCACAGGCGGTTGTCCAGGCAGTAATTGACGGCGACCTCCACTTCCGCATCTCTGCCGAGTACCCACTCGCGGAGGCTGAGCAAGCGCACCGCGACTTGCAGGAACGCAAGACAACTGGCTCGATCGTCCTCCGCGTACGCGAGGATTAGGCGTTAGCGCCGCTCGGCTAGACCCGCTCGGCTTGACCCCGGCTAGAAGAGAGTCGCGGACCAGCCGAGCATTCGGCCGATGGGCTCCCAGCCCACCACGGCGTCGACAGACAAGCCGATAAACAGTACCGAGAGGTAGTTGTTGGAGTAGATGAACAGGCGCATGGGCTTGACCTTGGCGCCGTGTTTGACTCCTTGGTGAAGGCGGATGGCCATCCATAGGAAGACCGCTCCCGAAGCCACCGCAGCGACGAGGTAAATCCACGACGCCGCCGGAATGATGAGCAGGGTGACTATGACCGTGCCTACCGTGTACCAGACGATCTGGCGGGTGACTTCAGACTCTGGGGCCACAACCGGCAGCATGGGTACGCCTGCCTTGCGGTAATCCTCCTTGTACTTCATGGCGAGCGCCCACGTGTGCGGCGGCGTCCAGAAGAAGATGATGAGGAAAAGAACAATAGCCTGCCACCAGCGGTCCGGCTCCCCCGCCGGCGCATTATCGCGGATGACGGCCCAGCCCACCATGGCCGGCATACAGCCAGCAAGACCACCCCACACAATGTTTTGCGAGTTCCTCATCTTAAGGAACTTGGTGTAGACAAACACGTAGAAGAAATTGGTAAGCAGCACGAAGAAGGCTGCGAGCCAAGAATGAGCCAAAACGCCCAGCCAGAAGACAGACAGCGCCAGCATGATCCACGCAAAGATCGCGGCATTGCGACGCGAGATGGTGGCTCGCACGAGTGGGCGTGCGCGAGTGCGTTGCATCTTCTGATCGATTTCATAGTCCACGACATTGTTAAATGTGTGGGCCGCGGCCGCACCCATCCAGCCGCCGAAGATGGTGGAAATAATGAGCCAGAAGTTCGAGGACACAGCCTCAAATCCGCGCTGAGCCTGGAGCATCGCCGGGATTGCCGCAACGAGGAGGAGCTCAATGATCCTCGGCTTCGTTAGCGCAAAATAGGCCTTGATGGTCTCCAAGGAACAGTCCTCCGTAAATCCGGCTACACCAGCGTCTGAGTTATGGGTCTTTGTAGTGGTCGGCTACGCGCTCTGAAAAGTTCCCACGCATCCACTGAGCTTGAACACACAGACGCTAGCCTCAACCATGCCACCCTACCGCTCAGAACCCGGTTTCTATAATTCGGCGCAGCGAGACCAAAACCGCCTAGACTGATGAGCGGTATATCTGTTTCCAGAAGCGAAGTGAGGTTTTCGCCGTGTCGCACGAGAAGTTGTCCCCAGAACTGCAGGCTATGGTCCAGCGTCGCTATCCCTCAGACTGGACTGATCTTGATACCCGCGCTGTGGACACCGTGCGTGTTTTGGCTGCAGACGCTGTCCAAAACTGCGGCTCGGGCCACCCGGGTACTGCGATGTCGCTGGCTCCGCTGGCCTACACGTTGTACCAGCGCGTCCTCAATCACGACCCTGCCGATGTGCACTGGGCAGGCCGCGACCGCTTCGTACTGTCCGTGGGTCACTCTTCCCTGACGCAGTACATCCAGCTCTTCCTGGGCGGCTTCGGCCTCGAGATGGAAGATCTCCAGGCGCTGCGCACGTGGGGTTCCAAGACCCCGGGACACCCGGAAGTCCACCACACTGACGGTGTGGAGATAACCACCGGCCCGTTGGGCCAAGGTCTTGCTTCCTCAGTAGGTATGGCCATGGCGGCGCGCAAGGAGCGCGGGCTTTTCGATGGCTCCGCTCCCGCCGGCGAGTCTCCTTTCGATCACTTCATCTACGTCATCGCCTCCGACGGTGACCTGCAGGAAGGCGTCACCGCTGAAGCATCGTCCCTCGCAGGCACCCAGCAGCTGGGCAACCTCATCGTCTTTTGGGATGACAACCGCATCTCTATTGAGGACGATACGAATATTGCCTTCAACGAGGACGTGGTCAAGCGCTACGAGGCCTATGGCTGGCACGTGCAGACCGTGGAATCCGGCGAAGACGTTGAGGCCCTCGAAGCTGCCGCTGAAGCCGCCCGCGCCGAAACCTCCCGCCCATCCTTTATTCGCGTCAAGACGGTCATCGGCTACCCAGCACCCAACAAGATGAACACCGGCGGTGTCCACGGTGCTGCCTTGGGTGAAGACGAGGTCGCTGCCACCAAGGAAGTCCTCGGCTTCGATCCCGAGGAGCATTTCCACATCGATGAGGACGTTCTGGCGCACACCCGCAAGCTCGCCGAGCGCGGTGCCCAGAAGCACGCTGAGTGGCAGAAAAAATTCGACGAGTGGGCCGCGGCCAACCCAGAGGAGAAGAAGCTCTTCGACCGTCTCCAAGCCCGGGAGCTTCCGGAGGGCTTCGCCGCCGACCTCCCCTCCTGGGAGGCCGGAGAATCGCTGGCAACTCGTAAGGCATCTGAGGCCGCTATCCAAGCGCTGGCAGCATCCCTGCCGGAGATGTGGGGCGGCTCCGCCGACCTTGCAGGCTCCAACAACACCGTGATCAAGGGCGCTGATTCCTTCGGTCCGGAATCCATCACCACGAACGCGTGGTCCGCGCAGCCTTATGGCCGCAACCTGCACTTCGGTATCCGCGAGCACGCTATGTCCGCGATCATGAACGGCATCGCGCTGCACGGCAATACCCGCGTATACGGCGGTACCTTCCTTATTTTCTCCGAGTACCAGTACCCGGCTGTGCGCCTAGGTGCGCTCATGTCCACTGATACCTACTACGTGTGGACCCACGACTCCATCGGCTTGGGTGAGGACGGCCCTACCCACCAGCCGGTAGAGACCCTCGCTGCACTGCGCGCTATCCCGAACCTCTCCGTCATCCGTCCGGCAGATGCCAACGAAACTGCCCAGGCATGGGCCGCGGCGATGGACTACAAGGCTGCACCGAAGGGCCTAGCCCTCTCTCGTCAGAATCTCCCGGTCCTCGAGGGCACCAAGGAAAAGGCGGCCGAAGGCGTTCGCCGCGGCGCCTACATCCTCGTCGAGGCCTCGAAGGAAACTCCGGATGTCATCTTGCTGGCCACTGGCTCTGAGGTACAGCTGGCCGTTGAAGCCGCCAAGGAGCTCGAGGCCGAAGGAACGGCTACCCGCGTTGTCTCTGCTCCGTGCTTGGAGTGGTTCGACGAGCAGGATACAGATTACCGCGAATTGGTCCTTCCTTCCTCCGTCCTTGCCCGCGTGTCCGTCGAGGCCGGTGTGTCGATGCCATGGCACAAGTACACCGGTTCCTTCGGCCGCACGGTTTCACTGGAGCACTTCGGTGCCTCTGCCCCGGCCAGCGAGCTCTTCGACAAGTTTGGTTTCACCGTCGAGGCCGTTGTTGATGCCGCCCGTGACGCCCTCGGCGCCGCCCAAGCCAACTAGCCCATAGCCCCCAGCCAACTAGCCCACGCTTATTTAAGCCCTCCACCACGGCATTTCACCACCGGCTACGAAAGGATTCTGCACTCACCATGACATATATCGATGATCTCGCTGAACTCGGCACTTCAACATGGCTCGATGATTTGTCACGCGAGCGCCTCGACTCGGGTAATCTCCGCGAGCTTCTCACCTCCAAGTCCATCGTGGGTGTCACCACGAATCCGGCTATCTTCGCATCAGCGATGTCCTCTGGAACCTCCTACGACGCTGATATCGCTGCGCTGAAGGAAAAAGGCACTGCTGCTGATGAAGCTGTCTACTCCCTCGCCATCGACGATGTCCGCAATGCCTGCGATGTATTTTCGGACATCTTCGACAAGACCGAGGGCCGCGACGGCCGGGTTTCCATCGAGGTGGATCCGCGCATCTCTGCGGATGCTGAGGCCACGTTGGCTCAGGCCCGTGAACTGTGGACACAGGTGGATCGCCCCAACCTCATGATCAAGATTCCTGCCACGGAAGGTTCCCTTCCGGCCATCGTTGATGCCCTGGCTGAAGGTATCTCCGTCAACGTCACTCTGATTTTCTCGGTGGAGCGCTACGCCGAGGTCATTGCCGCCTACAAGGAGGGCATTGCACGTGCGGCGAAGGCCGGTAAGGACGTCTCCGCTATCCATTCCGTAGCATCCTTCTTCGTGTCTCGCCTTGACACTGAGGTGGACAAGCGCCTCGAATTGCTGGGTAGTGATGAGGCACTGGCGCTTCGCGGTAAGGCTGGTGTGGCCAACGCTCAGCGTGCCTACGCACTGTTCACCAAGGAGTTTGGCGCCGATTCTGGCCTTCCGGAAGGCGCGCAGGTACAGCGTCCCCTATGGGCATCGACTGGTGTGAAGAACCCCGAATACCCCGCCACCCTGTATGTCTCTGAACTGGCAGGCCCGAACACGGTGAACACCATGCCGGAGAAGACTATCGACGCTGTCCTTGAACAGGGCAACCTGCACGGCGATACCCTCAGTGGCGCTGGCGCACAGGCAGAAGAGGTCTTCGCACAGCTTGAAGCAGTCGGCATTGACTTCGCCGATGTTTTCACAGTGCTAGAGCAAGAAGGCGTGGACAAGTTCGTCACTGCCTGGGAAGAGCTTCTCGCCTCGATGACTGATCGCTTGGCTTAACCCTCGCCTTCACCGAGTCCATCCGCAGCCGCTAAGGCCGCGCTGCGGAGCATCTCTTTAGGGTTCAGCCGCACCACGCGCCCCACCAGCACGCAGGCAACTATCGTTGGTGGGGCGCGTATCGCTATGCTGGGCTGTTGGACTTACCTCACACAGACCGAAAGGACACTTAGTGAGCACTACCAGCGCGTGGGTCAACCCGTTGCGCAACGCGAAGGACAAGCGTCTTCCGCGCATTGCTGGACCCTCTGGCATGGTGATTTTCGGCGTGACCGGTGACTTGGCACGCAAGAAGCTCCTGCCGGCCATCTACGATCTGGCCAACCGCGGTCTGTTGCCGGCCGGCTTTACCCTCGTGGGCTACGGCCGCCGCGACTGGGACAAGGAAGCCTTCTGCGCCTACGTTCGCGAGGCTGCCGAAGCAGGCGCCCGCACGACCTTCAACGAGCACGTCTGGGAGCACCTAGCCAAGGGTATCGAGTTCGTCCAAGGCAGCTTCGATGATGCCGGCTTCGACAAGCTATCGGCACGTCTCTCCGAACTCAACACCTCCCGAGGCACGGGTGGTAACTGGGCGTACTATTTGTCCGTTCCACCAGAGTTCTTCTCCGATATTTGCCACCAGCTCGAGCGCGTCGGCATGGCCGATAGCACGGAAAGCTCGTGGCGCCGCGTCATCATTGAAAAACCTTTCGGTCACGATCAAGCTTCGGCCCGTGAGCTCAACGAAATCGTGAACGCCGTTTTTCCAGAATCCTCGGTCTTCCGTATCGACCACTACCTAGGCAAAGAAACCGTGCAAAACATCTTGGCACTGCGCTTTGCCAACCAGATTTTTGAACCGATGTGGAATGCCCACTACATCGACCACGTCCAGATCACGATGGCAGAGGACATCGGGCTTGGTGGACGTGCCGGCTACTACGACGGTATTGGCGCTGCGCGCGACGTCATTCAGAATCACCTGCTGCAGTTGCTCGCACTTGTGGCCATGGAGGAGCCTTCCTCCTTCGCCCCAGCAGCTCTACAGGCCGAAAAAATCAAGGTTCTGGAGGCCACACAAGCGGTGCATCCGCTCAACAAGACCACTGCTCGCGGCCAATACTCGGCCGGTTGGCAAGGGTCGGTCTATGTCAAGGGCTTGCGTGAAGAAGAGGGCTTCGACCCTGAATCCACGACCGAGACCTACGCCGCCTGCACCCTCAAGGTGAATTCACGCCGGTGGGCTGGAGTCCCCTTCTACCTGCGCACGGGCAAGCGTTTGGGCCGCCGCGTGACCGAGATTGCCCTCGTGTTCAAAACTGCTCCGCACCAACCTTTTGACCAAGGTCAGGCCGAGGCACTCGACCAGAACGCCGTGGTTATCCGTGTGCAGCCGGATGAAGGTGTGACGATGCGCTTCGGTTCCAAGGTTCCGGGATCCACTATGGAAGTCCGTGATGTCAACATGGACTTTGCTTACGCCTCCGCCTTTACGGAGGAGTCCCCTGAGGCTTATGAACGCCTCATCCTCGATGCCCTATTGGACGAGTCCTCGCTCTTCCCCACCAACCGTGAGGTGGAGTTGTCGTGGTCCATCCTGGACCCCATCATCGAGTACTGGTCTGGCATCGGCCAGCCCGAACAGTATCGTGCGGGAACGTGGGGGCCCGAGTCCGCTAATAGAATGGTGCGCCGTCAGGGTCACTCCTGGCGCCGTCCGTAGGTCCTGAGGAGTAAAGCACCATGATTATCCCTTTGCCTGATACGACGACGCGCAAGATTTCCCAGAAACTCGTCGAGATGCAAGAGCACTACACGCTCACCACAGGTCGCGTCCTCACCCTCATCGTCATGACCCAGGAGGGCGACGACCTCGACAACCTGCTGGATTCTGTCCGCGATGCCTCTCATGAGCACCCCTCCCGCGTGATTGTCATTGCGCGCGGCAACCCTGCTGACAAGACGCGCCTCGATGCCGAGCTACGCGTTGGTGGTGAGGCCGGCGCATCCGAAATCGTAGTTATGCATCTCCACGGCGCATTGGCCGACCAAGCAGAGGCAGTCGTGACTCCCCTGCTGTTGCCCGATACGCCTATCGTGGCGTGGTGGCCTACGGCCTGTCCTCAGTCCCCGGCTTCGGTTCCGATTGGTACGTTGGCGCAGCGCCGCATCACCAACGTGGCCCACGGCGATGGCGTCGATCAATACGACCTTCACTTGTTGTCGTCGGGGTATAAGCCGGGAGACTCCGATATGTCTTGGGGCGCCATCACTTTGTGGCGCGGCATTGTTGCCTCCGCGCTGGACAGGCATCCGCACGAGCACGTAACCTCGGTGGAGATTGCCGGTGCGCACAACCACGCGGCCGTGGACTTTGCCGCCGGCTGGCTTCTCGACGCCCTCTCCGTCCCCGTCCACCGCACGGTCGCTGAGTATGACGGCACGACGTTCCCGATTACTTCCCTGGTGTTCCGCCGACCAACTGCGGATGTCAGCATTACGGTCGTCGACGCCGAAACCGTCAGGGTCACCGTACCGGGTTCACCGGAATCACTCGTGAGCCTAGCGGTTCGCTCGGAAGCTGAGGTGCTGTCCGAGGAGCTTCGCCATCTGGACGCAGACAGGACATACGCCCATGCTCTCCGCGCTTTGGCGAACGTAGACTACAGTGAGAAGCAATAAAGAAACTGAACCTCGATAGTTTTCACGAAGGATCGCTCTGCACCATGGTTACTCTTCACCGCGTCAGCGATGTAGACGAGCTCATATCCTCCGCCGCCCTCGCGTTTGTTGATGCGATCGCGGCAGTCCAGGCCCCGGGCGGTGGCTTGCATAAGGACGGCGTCGCTCGCGTAGTGCTCACCGGTGGCGGCGCAGGGATTGGTCTCCTTCGCGAGCTAGCGCGCTTGGACCAAGCTGCCAAGACGCAGGGACCCGATTTCCCTGCTCTTGCGGTGGATTGGACGCGCGTTCACGTTTTCTTTGGTGATGAGCGCAATGTGCCCGCCACGGACCCGGATTCCAACGAGGGCCAAGCCCGGGAAGCACTCCTCAGCCACGTGGGTATTCCCGAACATCACATCCATGGCTACGATCTCGGCGCTATATCGATGGAGCACGCAGCGCAGGCCTATGAGGGCGAGATTCGTGAATTTGCCCCAGAAGGTTTTGACCTCCACCTGCTCGGCATGGGCGGAGAAGGCCACATTAATTCGATATTCCCGCACGCAGAGGCCGTGTATGAAGACAAGGACTTTGCCTTCGCAGTCCATGACTCCCCCAAGCCACCAGCTGAGCGTGTCACGCTGACTTATCCTGCCATCAACCGTTCGCAGCGCGTCTGGTTCCTCGTTGCGGGCGAAGAAAAGGCAGAGGCCGCCGCGCATCTCGTCGCCGGTTCCGCTGCTGAGGACTGGCCCGCTGCCGGTGCCCACGGTACTGAGGAAACGGTTCTCTTCCTCGCTGACAGCGCCGCCACGGAGCTCTAAGGCTTGGCCTACTGAGGCTTGTGCAAGAAAGTAGCCCCGCCTGGGGGCTCTCACGATAGAGACAAACGCCGCGACCCCACCTTCTCTTAGAGGGGGTCGCGGCGTTGTGTCGCTGCGCCGCCCGCGTGCACATGGCGCGCGGGATGGTGAATGTTCTAGCTGTATGCCTGAAGCAGGTTCAGTGCCACGATGCAGGCGAGCCAGATAATGACCATGACCACGGTGTAGCGATCAAGGTTCTTCTCCACCACGGTGGAACCAGAAAGGTTGGACTGCACACCGCCGCCGAAAAGGCTCGACAGGCCGCCGCCCTTGCCCTTGTGCAACAGCACGAAGATGGACATAAGGATTGCGGCAATCACCAGGATGATTTCCAGTGCCAAGATCATGAAATAGTTCCTTGTTTACACGGTTAAGACGTTTGCTAATGGTTGCGCGGCATCAAGACGGCACTACTCGAGGTGCCTGAAGCATCCAGCCAGCGCAGGATATTCCTCGATGCTACACCATAAAGCGGGCCGGAAACCATTCCGACCCGCTTAACGCTAGTGCAGCTGTTTGGCGCTGCTGCGTGAGTGCGTCAGAGCTTAGGCATCCGAGGCTGCATTGGCTGCCAGCTTGGCAAACTCCTCGCCCTTGAGCGATGCGCCGCCAACCAGACCGCCATCAACGTCCGGCTTGCCCACGATCTCAGCAACGGAGTCAACCTTGACGGAGCCGCCGTAGAGAATGCGGATGCTCTCAGCGACCTCATCGCCACCAAGCTCGCGGACGAGGTCACGGATAGCCGCGCACACCTCCTGGGCGTCATCAGCAGAGGCCACCTTGCCGGTACCGATGGCCCAAACTGGCTCGTAGGCGATTACAGTCTTGGCTAGGTCTTCGGCGGACAGGCCTTCCAGCGAGTTTCGGGTCTGCGTTACCACGTAATCAACGTGAGTGCCCTTTTCGCGAACGTCAAGTGGCTCGCCTACGCAGACAATAGGGCTGATGCCATTGGCCAGGGCTGCGGCAGCTTTCTCAGCTACGAGCTTGTCGGTCTCGCCGTGGTATTGGCGGCGCTCAGAGTGGCCAACGACGGCCCACGAGCAGCCCAGAGCAGAGAGCATCTTGCCAGAGACTTCACCGGTATAGGCGCCGGACTCGTGCTTGGAGATGTCCTGGGAACCATAGGTGAACTTGAGGTCGTCCCCATCGACAAGGGTCTGCACGGTACGGATATCGGTGAACGGAACCATAAAGGCTACGTCGACCTTCTCGTAGTAGTCCTTAGGCAGTGCGAAGGCAAATTTCTGCAGGGAGCCGATGGCTTCCTTGTGGTCGAGGTTCATCTTCCAGTTGCCGGCGATAAGTGGAGTGCGTGCCATGATGTGCCTTTCTACAGGTTGCGCTTAAACGTAGTGGATTAGGACTCGAGGACCTTGACGCCTGGCAGTTCCTTACCTTCAAGGAACTCGAGGGATGCGCCACCACCGGTGGAAATGTGGGAGAAGCCATCCTCGTCCAGCCCCAACAGGCGGACGGAGGCGGCGGAGTCGCCGCCACCGACGACGGTGAAGGAACCATTCTTCTCGGTGGCATCGATGATGGACTGTGCCACGCCAGCGGTGCCCTTAGAGAAAGCCTCCATCTCGAAGACGCCCATGGGGCCATTCCAGAAGACAGTCTTGGAGGTGGCGATGACCTCGTCGAACTTCTTCACGGACTCTGGTCCAATGTCGAGGGACATCCAGCCCTCCGGAATGCCATCCAGGGCGACGACCTTGTTCTCGGCCTCTGCATTGAACTCGGTTGCAGCAACGAGGTCGACTGGCAAGACAATCTTGTCGCCGAAGCGCTCGAGCAGATCCTTGCAATTGTCAATCTGGTCTTCCTGCAGCAGGGAGTTCTGTACGTTGTAACCCTGTGCTGCCAGAAGGGTGTAACACATGCCGCCGCCGATGATGACCTTGTCGGCCTTGCCAGCTAGCGCCTCAATGACGCCGAGCTTGTCGGAAACCTTGGCGCCGCCGAGAACGACGACGTAGGGGTGCTCCGGCTCCTTAGCTACAGCAGCAAGGGTCTCTACTTCCTTCTGAACGAGCTTTCCGGCGTAGGCAGGAAGGCGCTTGGCCACGTCGTACACGGAAGCCTGAGCGCGGTGAACAACGCCGAAACCGTCGGAAACGAAAGCACCGTTGTCGGCGGCTAGAGCAACGAGTTCATCGGCGAAGGCGCCGCGTTCTGCCTCATCCTTGGAGGTTTCACGAGCGTCGAAGCGAACGTTCTCCAGCAGGAGTACATCGCCATCGTTGAGGCCGTTGGCACGCTCGTGAGCGTCTTCCCCGCTGACATCGCCAGCGAGCGCCACGTACTGGTCGAGGGCTTCGGACAACGCCTCAGCAACTGGCGCCAAGGAGTACTTCGGGTTGGCCTCACCCTTCGGTCGGCCAAGGTGAGCGGACAGGATTACCTTGGCGCCGCCCTCTACGAGAGCCTTGATGGTGGGCAGAGACGCGGTGATGCGGCCGGAGTCAGTGATGTTTCCTTCATCATCCAATGGGACGTTGAAATCCGAGCGGACGAGGACGTGACGGCCCTCGACGCCTTCCGCGAGCAGGTCATCCAAAGTCTTGAAAGCCATGGTGTTCTCCTTTAATGGTCAATGTTCAAGCTAAAGGTTAGAGGTATTCAGTTAAGAAGTGTGGGAGGGTACATCCTCGTCACCCCCACAGACGACGACCGGCCCAGCGCACGCCACGATAGAAAGGGCGTGGCGCATGGGCCGGAGTAGTCACAGCGCTATCACTGTGGTCATCTAAAGGCGCCGAAGCCTTAGAGCTTGGAAGCCACCAGGGAGGTGACACGAACCAGCTGGGAAGTGTAGCCCCACTCGTTGTCGTACCAGCCAAGTACCTTGACGAAGTTGCCGTTGGACACCTTGGTCATGCCAGCATCGAAGATGCAGCCGTGCGGGTCAGTGATGATATCGGTGGAGACAATCGGGTCCTCGGTGTAGCCCAGGGTCTCACCGAACTCGCCGGTAGCAGCCTCCTTGATGGCAGCATTGATTTCCTCGACAGTAACGTCGCGCGAAGCCTGGAAGGTCAGGTCGGTAGCGGAACCGGTGATGGTCGGTACACGCATAGCGTAGCCGTCGAGCTTGCCTTCCAGCTCCGGGAGAACGAGGGAGACAGCCTTGGCTGCACCGGTGGAGGTCGGAACCATGTTCACGGCTGCAGCGCGAGCGCGGCGCAGGTCACGGTGCGGGGCATCCTGGATACGCTGATCGCCGGTGTAAGCGTGGATGGTGGTCATCAGGCCCTTTTCGATGCCGAACTTCTCGTGCAGGACCTTAGCCATCGGAGCGAGGCAGTTGGTGGTGCAGGATGCTGCCGAGATGACGTTGTGGTTGTCAGCATCGTACTCATCAGAGTTGACACCGTAGACGAAGGTAGCATCCACGTTCTTGCCTGGTGCAGAGATGATGACCTTCTTGGCACCAGACTCGAGGTGTGCCTTTGCTGCTTCACCATCAGTGAAGAAACCGGTGGACTCGATGACGATGTCAACGTTGTGCTCAGCCCAGTTCAGGTTCTTCGGGTCACGCTCAGCGGACACTGCAACACGGTGACCGTTAACGGTGATGGACTCATCGTCGTGCTCAATCTCGCCATCGAAGCGACCGAGAACGGAGTCATACTTGAGCAGGTTTGCCAGAGTAGCGTTATCGGTCAAGTCGTTGACGGCGACGACCTGAAGGTCATTGTTGCCCTGTGCAACTGCACGGAAGAAGTTACGGCCGATGCGGCCAAAGCCGTTGATGCCTACGCGAATGGTCACTGTAATGTCTCCTCAAATAATCGAGTGAAGTTCTGCGTGGGGACTTCCGATAGGCGGCCACTCTCTCGTGACGTCGACGGTTTTCCCAACACGGCCGATACTACCCACGGTTTTTGACCTTCGCAGAGGTCCGTAGCTCCCTTAACAACCACTCGAGCAGCGCGTCCAAAAGAGGCGTACACTGGTGGAGCTGCTTTTGGGGGCTCGGGGAACGTATAATCCGTTACACCTGCAGATATGACCGTTCGTGTGGGGTTATGTTGCATAGTGTTGACTCATAGTGGGATATGTCACCCAACCAAAAACTAGTGAAACCACCCAGACATACATTCAGGGTGGCTTCTCAAAAATCCGTCAGACTAATGTCCGAACGGGCATTAACATTCCTTAGGCATCGTTGAAAAGGTCCTCGGTTACGGACTTCGTTGTGTCGGGGACCCCTAGCTCTTTCGCGCGTTTATCCGCCATGGACAGCAGTCGTCGAATACGGCCTGCAACCGCGTCTTTGGTCATCGGCGGGTCTGCTAGGCGGCCTAGCTCTTCCAGGGAGGCTTCACGGTGCTGAACGCGCAAACGGCCTGCATCCGCAAGGTGCTCAGGCACGTCATCGCCCAAAATCACCATTGCGCGCTCTACACGGGCAGCCGCAGTGACAGCCGCACGCGCCGAGCGACGCAGGTTGGCATCGTCAAAGTTGTCGAGACGACGGGACGTGTCATGAGCTTCGCGTTGAATGCGCTTCTTCTCCCATGTCAAGCGCGTTTCTTGCGCGCCCATACGGGTCAACAGTGCACCGATAGCGTCGCCGTCACGCACCACGACACGGTCCGCACCGCGAGTTTCCTTCGTCTTAGCCGATACTCCCAGGCGGCGAGCACAACCCACAAGCGCCAGTGCTGCCTCTTGGCAGGGGCAAGTAACTTCCAGAGCCGAAGAACGACCCGGCTCAGTAAGAGAGCCCTGCGCCAAGAATGCTCCACGCCACGCAGCCTCATTGTCTGCGATAGAGCCGGAGATAACCTGTGGTGGCAGGCCTACTACTGGGTGGCCAGAACGCGTCACGAGGCCGAGACGGCGGGTCAGTTCCTTCGCACCAGACGTAATCCGCACCTGAATGCGGTTCTTTTTTGACGAGGACGCAGGGCCCGCCAAATTCGTCGTGGCAGTGATGGAATACAGCTCATCAAGAGCGGTGACGAGGCGGTCGGCCACCGTGCTCGACTCCAGCTCGACGTCATAGGTCACGCGCTCGCCAGTAACGTGTAGCTCACCGGCGAACCTCAAGATAGCGGCAACTTCTGCCGCGCGGGCAGACTGTCGCGGTACGGAAACCGCCGTTAGCTCCTCCTTGACCTGATTGGTCAATGACGCAGACACCTCGTGTCTCCCCTTTCGACTGTTGATGCCGCCATGCGGCTGTGAGTGCCCCATAGTTTAACGTGCGAGTCGTGCACACGCGCACGCTAGGGGCCTACCGAACCGTGCTGCCGGACCTAATAGTTAGTCCACGCCGCGGCTATTCAGCCTCGCCAACGTACTCGTTATAGAGCTCGTTAAACACCGCAGCAAGCTTATCCGGACAATGCTTGTTAAGGATCTGCCCGTTGTCATCGATCTGGCACACGTCGCGGAAGACTGCCGTTGCGCCCAAGACGCTTGCAGCACGTTGGACAAACACGCGCTCGGATTCATTTGGCAGGCTTTCACTGTCGACGATGACGCGGTCGACACGCAGATTCGGAGCATGTTGTGCCAGTACGTGAAGGTGACGCTCAGCAGAAAAACCTTGGGTCTCCCCTGGCTCTGCCGACAGATTCAGCACGACAACGCGCAACGCGTCAGAGGAGGTAATGGCTTCCACGATGTCCGGAACCAGAACGTGGGGCAAGACAGAGCTAAACCACGACCCAGGCCCCAACGTGATCATGTCCGCCTCATGTAGAGCATCGAGCGTTGCTTGGTTTGCCTCCGGACGTTCCGGGATGATGCGCACGCGGCGTACCTGCCCCACCGTCGAGGCAACGGCGACCTGACCGCGAACGGAGCGCATGACGCGGGGGTCGTCGTCAAGCCCGGCTACATCCGCTTCAATATTGAGCGGAAGGTTGACGGACGGAAGCACGCGCCCGGCGGAGTCTGTGAGCTTAGCTACGGCATCTAGCGCGGCCTGAAAATCGCCTAGCACGTCACTCAAACCGGCGATAAGCAGGTTGCCCACGGCGTGGCCAGCCATGGCACCATTGCCGCCGAAACGGTGCTGCAAGGTAGTCGCCCACAGCTGACCTTGTTCGGAATCGCTCGACAGCGCTGCTAATGCCATGCGCAGGTCCCCGGGTGGAATGATGTCGAGTTCACGGCGAAGCCGACCGGAAGAACCGCCGTCATCCGCCACTGTCACGATGGCAGAGATTGCCTCGGCGCCTGTGCGGCGAGCTGCCAACAGGGTTTGGTAAAGACCATGGCCACCGCCAAGGCTGGCCATATGGGAAGGAGCTGGGGTCACGTAAGTACCGGCTTTCGATGTGAGATGTGTGAGAGAGAGTGAAATTAATCGCGATTGATGTCGCGGTGCAGCGTGCTGACGTCGATGTCGCCGCGCTCGCGCAGTCTGCGTGCGATTTCTTCAGTGATTGCAACGGAGCGGTGGTGACCACCGGTACAGCCAATGCCTACCGTGATGAAGTTCTTTCCTTCATGACGGTAGCCAGTAAGCATGGAATCAAGCATGTTAATGAAGTTCTGTATGAAAGGCTGCGCCGCGTCACGTGACAACACATAGTCAGCCACCGGCTCGTCCGTACCCCGGTAGCCGCGCAGTTCCGGAACCCAATAAGGATTGGGAAGGAACCGCACATCGACGACAAGATCGGCATCACGCGGTGAGCCATGCTTGAAGCCGAAAGACTCAAGCGTTACGTGCTGGCGTTCATGCCCCATCTCGCCGAACGATGCCTCGATGGCTCGGCGCAGATCATGGATGGACAGATTGGTCGTATCGATGATGATGTCCGCACGATTCCGGATGTCTTGAACCGCCACGCGCTCACGCTGGATACCTGCCTTGAGGGTCTCACCATCCTGGAGCGGGTGCGTTCGACGCACCGAATCAAAACGGCGGATAAGGACATCATCGCGTGCATCGAGGAAGAGCAGCGTGGGTTTCATATCCAGTTCTGCCAGCTCGTCGAGTGTCTCCGGAAGGGAACCCGGGAACATGCGGGAGCGCACATCCGTCACCGCCGCGATTTTGGTCACGGGCGAGTCGGGGCGTGCACAAAGTTTCAGCAGGTCAACGATGGCCTTCGGCGGAATGTTGTGGGCCACATAGTAGCCTTTATCCTCCAACACCTTGGCTGCCGAGGTTAAGCCTCCACCGGACATGCCGGTCACCAAAATGGGCGGGGAATCAAACAACGTCATGGCCTCTATTCTTACCACCTCACCTGAAGATTCGGTGTGAATACGGCAACGATACCGTGACGGAGGTGCAACTTCGTGCGGAGCGATGAGCGGCCCAGTAGATATCTACAGATATCTAGGACTTCTGCAAGTGGTCGTACACCGTCTGCGCGAGCTTCGGGCCAAAACCCTTGACCTCTGCGATATCCTCCACGCTGGCTTCCTTGAGCTTCTTTACGGAGCCGAAATGCTTGACCAAATCAGTGCGGCGTTGTGGCCCCAAGCCTGGTACGGAGTCCAGCACCGATGTCCGCATCCGCTTTGAGCGCTGTTGACGGTGATAGGTAATGGCCACGCGATGTGCCTCATCACGCAGGTGCTGAAGGAGGAATAGCGCTTGCGAATTGCGGGGAAGAATGACTGGTTCATCGTCACCGGGAACCCAAATCTCCTCCAGACGCTTAGCCAAGCCGATCAGGGTGACATCGACAATGCCAAGTTCGTCGAATACTGCCTGGGCAGCTGCAACCTGGGGCGCGCCGCCATCGACGATGAACAGTTGGGGAGGATAGGAGCTGCGCCTAGACGTACTGGCTGCTTCCTCACGCACTCGTTCGTCAGAGAATGTGGTGTTCTCCAGCTCCTCATCAGGCACGGCACGTTTGTCATCGTGGTGGTGTTTAAAACGGCGTCGAGTGACCTCGGCAATGGAGGCTACATCATTCGAGTGTCCATCACCGGCGGCTTCTTTGATGCGGTACCGGCGGTAATCCGACTTGCGTGGGAGTCCATCTTCGAAAACAACGAGAGAAGCCACCACGTCGGTGCCTTGGATGTGTGAGATATCCGTACATTCGATGCGCAGCGGTGCGGAGTCCATTCCCAAGGCCTCCTGCAGTTCCTGCAATGCTGCCGACCGTGCGGTGAGGTCGCCTACGCGTTTGAGCTTGTGCTGACGCAGCTGTTCCTTGGCGTTGCGCTCCACGGTCTCCATGAGTGCGCGCTTATCGCCGCGCTGCGGGACACGCAGGTCTACGTGGGCGCCGCGTAATTCTTCCAAAACGATCGTGACTTGCTCGGCCTCCTCCGGCGGGACCTGCACCAGGATTTCACGCGGTATAGGGTTGCCGCGATGCGTTTCGGTGTGGGACTCTTGGTCCACTCCTCTGCGCTCCAGTTTCGCGTCCTCAGTGGCTTCTTGGCGCTGCCTGTCAACGGCATCGGAATAGAACTGCACAAGGAAGTTCTGGATAAGTGCCGGCAGGCCGGGATCCGGTTTGCCTTCCTCGATGGGCTCCGTTGTGGCCTGATCGCCTGATCGCTCTACGACCCACCCGCGCTGGCCGCGAATGCGGCCGGCACGCACATGGAAAATCTGCACCGCGGCTTCAAGCTCATCCGAACAAAACGCAATGAGGTCGGCGTCAGTGCCATCAGAGAGCACCACGGCCTGCTGTTCCATGAGCTTGTCAATCGCCCCCAAGTCATCACGAAGCCGGGCGGCCAGTTCGAACTCTAGGTTCTCCGACGCTTCCTCCATCTCGTGCGTCAACCGCTTGCGCACGGGCGCGGTGTTGCCGTTCATGAAGCTCATGAGTTGGTTCACCGTTTCGCGATGCTCTTCAGGGCTGACCCGGCCAATGCAGGGCGCGTCGCACTTGCCGATGTACCCCAACAAACACGGCCTGCCTAGGCGCTCGTGGCGGTTGTACACGCCTTTGGCACACGTGCGCATGGGAAAGACGCGGGTAAGAAGATCGAGCGACTCACGTACTGCCCACGCATGTGAATACGGGCCGAAGTAGCGTACGCCTTTCCGGCGTGGGCCGCGGTAGAAGAACGCGCGTGGGATGGTCTCTCCCACCGAAACCGCGAGCATGGGGTAGGTCTTATCATCGCGGTACATGACATTGAACCGCGGATCGAAGCGCTTAATCCACGTGTACTCCAGCTGGAGTGCTTCCACTTCGCTGGCCACCACGGTCCATTCCACCGACGCGGCTGTGAGAACCATCTGGCGGGTCCGCGGATGCAGTTGCGTGATGTCCTGAAAGTAGTTGGACAACCGTGCACGGAGGTTCTTTGCCTTGCCCACGTAGACAACGCGGCGGTTCTCATCCCGGAATTTATAGACGCCCGGGTCCGTAGGAATGCTTCCAGGAGCCGGGCGGTAGGTCGTGGGATCAGCCACTAGTCATCCTGCGGCATGTAGCGGGCTTCAAGGTCGCGGAAGGAACGCACCTTCGGAATCACGTCGGTCTTATCGCCGGATTGCAGCGCCCACACCGGAACGTACTCGAAGTTCGGCAGCTCGATGCGCGCCATGCGCGAACCTTCCGGGAAGGACAGGCCATAAATCACCTGCCAGGGGTAAAAACGCGTACCCACAATGTTGCGAACCTCCACGCCGTCAGAATTGGCGCGGAGGCGCGGACGGGTAAGGGCGAACCAGGACAGCACAGAAATCAGCACGCCGACGCCGGGGAAAGCGAATTTATCAATGGTGGTCACGCTGGCACCGGTAAAAGACAAGCCCACAGTGAAGCCCATGAAGAGGTGCGCCGCCATGACAAGAATGACCCAGACGATCGCTACCTTACGAAGGAAAGGTGAACGGGCCTCGTATTCCCAGGGCTTCGTCGACGTCTTCGCAAAGGGATCGGCACTGGTATAGGCCAACACCTGCTCATCGCTCAGTTCGGGGCGAGCAGCGATCGGCTGCTTCTCCGAAGGAACCTGTGGGTCCGTCATCGAGTCCTCCATCCATGTATCACTCCCGCTTCTCGACGTATCTTGTCACGGCTTGTGACAGCAAGCGCCGCGTGGCCTACTTACTGCGGGCTACTGCGGGGTCGACTCGTTTAGTGTACGCAAGGTGTGCACGGTTTCTAAAGCTGCGTGCATGGATTCCGCGCCCTTGTCTTCGGCGGAGCTTTCAAAACCTGCGCGGTCGACGGCTTGGTCATACTCGTTGACGGTGAGCACGCCGTTGCCTACCGGCGTCGACTCATCGAGAGCAATGCGTGTGAGGCCTTGCGTTACCGAGTCACACACGTAATCAAAGTGCGGGGTCGCACCGCGGACAACGCATCCGAGCGCAACGACGGCATCGTGCGTGCGTGCCGCAGCTTGGACCACCACGGGCAGCTCCAACGCGCCGACGACGCGCACAGCGGTGATTTCCGCGCCGGCTTCTTCAGCGGTCTCAATAGCGCGGCGGTGCAGCTGATCACAGATTTCCTCGTTCCACGTCGCCGTCACCACGGCCACGCGCATGCCCTCACCGGAGACATTCTTTGGAGTAGGAAGGCCGTCTTTGCTCATTGTGTGCTCCTTTGTCAACCTTGAAGTCGTGAACGTTTAAGAGTGCTTCTTGTCCCACTCTGCCACCTGTGGCAGGTCGTGGCCCATACGGTCGCGCTTGGTGCGCAGGTAGGCGATGTTGTCTTCCGTCGCCGGGGTAGCCAAAGCGGTGCGTGCAGAGGCATCAATGCCAAAGCCCTGCAGGCCTTCGCCCTTGTGCGGATTGTTGGTGAGCAGGTTCACTGATGAAACGCCGAGATCCCGCAGGATCTGTCCGGCTACGGAGTATTCGCGGGCGTCTTCCGGCAGGCCTTGCTCGACGTTGGCGTCGACGGTATCCAAACCGCCGTCCTGCAGGCTATAGGCCTTGAGCTTGTTGATGAGCCCAATGCCGCGCCCTTCTTGGCCGCGCAGGTAGATAACAATGCCCCGTCCTGCCTCCTGCACCGCACGCAGGGATTCCTGCAGCTGTGGACCGCAATCGCAGCGCTGGGAACCGAAAACATCGCCAGTAAGACACTCCGAATGCACACGCACCGGCACATCGGTGGCACCGGCGTAATCGTCGAGGTCACCGACAATGAGTGCTATGTGCTCGTGCTTGTCGACGTCATTCCGGTAACCCACCGCCCTGAACTCGCCGTGCTCAGTGGGCAGGCGAGTTTCTACCTGGCGGGTGACGTGCTGCTCGTGGTGGCGACGCCAGTCAATAAGCTGCTCAATGGAAATCATCGTCAGGCCGTGCTTATCGGCGAAGCGACGCAGCTCCGGGGAACGCGCCATATCGGTCGGATCCTCTTCGGACACGATCTCACACAAAACACCTGCGGGTCGCAGCCCTGCGAGGCGGGCCAGGTCGATGGATGCCTCGGTATGACCATCGCGCTCAAGCACACCGTTGGGGCGTGCTGCGAGAGGAACCACGTGTCCGGGCCGGGTAAAGTCTGCAGGTTCCGAGGTAGGGTCCGCCAACGCACGAATCGTCTCGCAGCGCGAGGTGGCGGAAATGCCCGTGGAACCGTTGGCTAGGTCCACCGTCACCGTGTATGCGGTATGACGCACGTCTTGGTTCACGGCCATCATTGGTGGCAGGTTAAGCCGCTCACAATCCTCCGGCAGGAGTGGTGCGCAAATATAGCCGGAGCTATAGCGCACCATGAAGGCCACGAGTTCTGGAGTAGCCAACTCAGCGGCAAAGATGAGGTCACCCTCGTTCTCGCGGTCCTCATTGTCCACGACGATAACAGCTTTGCCGGCCGCGATGTCCGCGATGGCTTGGTCGACGCTATCTAGAGTGAAGGTTGAATCTGCGGCGGTCATAAGGATTAACTCTATCCCTCAGCAGAATGCGCAGTGCCGTTGGGGTAAACCATCTTCTCCACATACTTAGCGACCACGTCAACTTCCAGGTTTACTGTTGCCCCAGGCTCCAGGGAACCGAATACAGTATCGCGCAGAGTGGTCGGGATGAGTGAGACCTCAAAGTAGTCCTTTCCCACTGCCGAGACAGTCAGCGAGGTGCCTTGCACAGCAATGGAACCTTTCTCCACCACGTAGTGCGCTAGATCCTGCGGGAGGCTGAAGCGCAGAACTTCCCAATTCTCTGATGGGGTTCGAGAAAGCAACTGTGCCGTTCCATCCACGTGCCCTTGCACAATGTGTCCGCCAAGGCGCGTTGTGGGTAGAACCGCGCGCTCGAGGTTGACCGCCGAGCCAATTTCTAGTTCTCCCAGTGAACTGCGATCCAAGGATTCCTGCATGACATCGGCGATAAAGGTGCCCTCGCCAAGTACCGCTACGGTCAGGCACACACCGTTGACCGCGATAGAATCACCAAGCTGGGCGTCGTCTAAAACCACCGCCGCAGCAATGCCGAGACGCACGGCATCGCCCTGGTGCTCCACGCTTTCCACGCGACCAATTTCTTCTACAAGTCCGGTAAACACCGAGTCTCTATCCTTTCCTCTGATATTCAATAAGCACGTCATCGCCTAATACCTTGACCGAGTGACGGCACCAGCGCGGCGCTTCTGCCAGCGTCGATGCGGCCGCGTGCTTAAGCACACCAGTGCCTTCACCGAGGATGACGTTGCCCAGGTAGGCCTGGATCGAGTCGACGTACCCGAGCTCCAGCATGCTGGAAGCAAGTCCGGCTCCGCCTTCCACGAGGACGTCACGGGCACCGCTGGCGTACAGTTCAGCCAGAGCTGCCTGAGGCGTGGCGTATTGCTCGAAACCTAGACGTGCGAGGTTGTAAGCGCCGTGCTTGGCGACGTCCCTACGTCCCACCACGACACGCCGTGGCTGGTTGTCCCGCAATCCACCGTCCGGGTAGCGCGCGGTGAGCGAAGGGTTATCGGCCAACGCCGTGCCGGTACCGATGAGGATGGCATCGCGCCGAGCGCGATCGATATGGACGTGTTCGCGGGCCTGAGCACCCGTAATCCACTGGCTTGTGCCATCAACAGCAGCGGTAAAGCCGTCGAGGCTTTGGGCAAACTTCAGCGTGACATGTGGCCGGCCCAGCTCCATCGCAGTGAGCCAGGGAATGAGCACATCCTCGACCCCTGCGGGCGCCTCAACCGTGCCGACGGTGATACCGGCCGCTGCTAGTGCGGCGGCACCGCCCGCTGCTTGCGGAGTGGGATCAGGATGGAGGAAGTAAACGCTGCCCAGGGAGGCGTCGATAAGCGCCTGCGCACACGGTCCCGTACGGCCGGTGTGGTTGCAAGGCTCCAGGGTCACCACGGCAGTCCCGCCGCGGGCCTTCTCCCCTGCCATCTTCAGCGCCATAATCTCCGCATGGGGTCCGCCGGGCGGCTGCGTGTGGCCCACGCCGGCAATTTCACCGGCGGCATCCACAATGACCGCTCCGACAGGTGGATTGGGGCTGGTGGTGCCTCGTGCCTGGGCGCCGGCTGTCATGGCCAGGCGCACTGCATTCTCAATCAAAGCCCTGGTTACAGCGTGGCTAGGCGGCGCAATTCGTCGACAGCCGCGGCCTTATCCGCTTGCTTGTAAATGGCGGATCCCGCCACGAAGGCATCACAACCGGCTTCTGCGGACTGGCGGATGGTATCGGCAGAAATGCCACCGTCGATCTCAATGAGAACATCAAGACCGCGCTCATCAATGGCCCGGCGCAGCGTACGGACCTTATCGAGTTGCTCAGGCATGAAGCTTTGACCGCCAAAGCCCGGCTCCACGGACATGACGAGAACCTCGTCGAAGTGCTCCAAAGAATCCAACCACGGTTCAATCGGGGTGCCCGGCTTAATGGAGAATCCTGCGCGCACACCGAGATCACGAATCTTCTGCGCGAGCGCTAGCGCTGCCTCCTTATCGCTGACAGCCTCAACGTGGAAGATGATGCAATCAGCGCCCGCCTTAGCGTAGGTCTCAACCCACTTCTCCGGCTCCTCAATCATGAGGTGCACGTCTAGGGTTTGCGTCGTGATGCCGTCCACGGTGGCGGTGATGTCCGGGCCGAAAGACAAGTTGGGGACGAAATGACCATCCATGATGTCAACGTGGATCCAGTCCGCGTTGGCTACTGCGCGGACTTCCTCACCGAGTTGGGAGAAGTCGGCGGCCAGAATGGACGGGGCGATGATGGGACCAGACTTTTCTGCAGACATGTCACATAGCCTAGTCCCTTCGTCCTTTCTAGTCCGCGAGTCGACGAAGGACTGCGAAAAACATGGAGTCTGTGCCATGGCGATGGGGCCACAACTGTGCGGACAGTTCGCTGCCCACATTGCCCATGTTCGGCAAAAGCTGGCGCGCATCGAGCTCTTCAATGCGCAACGCTGCCCCCTCGCCATGCTGGGCGACGGCCGCGTCGACAATCTCGCGGGTTTCGCGCAGGTCTGGCGAACACGTCGAATAAACCACAACGCCGCCCGGGCGAACCAGGTTGAGTGCAGATTCGAGAAGCTCTGCCTGCAGTGAGGTGAGGTCCTTAATGTCGGACTCAGACTTGCGCCATCGAGCTTCTGGTCGGCGACGCAGGGCTCCGAGACCGGAACAGGGGGCGTCGACAAGAACGCGGTCATACCCTGGCTCGAGGCCGGGCGAGCGGCCATCGGCCGTATGCACCCGCACCGGTAGATCCCTCGCGGTCTTTTCCACGAGCTTTGCTCGGTGCGGGGAGACCTCGATGGCGTCGACAGTAGCCCTGTCAATTCGGGCAATCGCCCCCATGAGCGCAGCCTTGCCACCTGGTCCGGCACAGAGATCCAGCCAACGGCCGGTGTCATCACCAATCAAGGGAGCTTCCGTGACTGCGCGTGCAATAAGCTGCGAACCTTCATCCTGCACCGCCGCCATGCCTTGGCGCACGGGTTCCAGGGAACCGGGGTCACCGTGTTCCAAATACACCGCGTACGGCGAATACTGGCCTTCCTCACAGCCGGTCATGAGCGCGAGCTCTTCTGCCGTTATCTCACCTGGACGTGCTACGAGGTGCACGATGGGACGCTGGGAATCAGCCTCAAGCGCTTTCTCCAACTCCTCCGAGTCACCTAAGGTGCGCGCAAAAGAGCTCGCAATCCACTCAGGATGGGCGTGGCGGAAGGCTAGGGCGGCAATCTCGCCGCTCGGTGTCAGCTGTTCGAGCCACTCCTCTGCCGGAGTGCGCGTGATGGTGCGCATGATGCCATTGGCAAAACCTTTAGCCTTCTCGTGGCCAGCTGCCTCGACGAGGCGCACAGTGGTATCGACTGCAGCATGCGCCTCCACACGGGTATAGAGCACCTGGTACGTACCCAAACGAAGCGCAGTCAGCACCTCCGGCGCCATCGCATCGAGCCCCCGGGAAGCACACTGAGAGATAACTGCATCGAGTACGCCTTCGGTACGCAGGGATCCATAGGTCAGCTCCGTAGCAAACGCCGCATCGCGTCCAGTGAGTTTGTTCGCGCTGAGCGCCTTGGGCAGTGTGAGGTTGGCAAAGGCGTCATCGGCAGCCACGCGACGCAATACGTCGAATGCCACCGCGCGCGGGACATCGACACCGCTGCGGCGCGCGGCTTCAATCAGCGAGTCTGTGGGGCGAACGCGATCATTTCGGCGCCCCGCGGCGGTGCCTCGATTGTTGTGGCGCGTGGAGGCACGCTTTTGCGTGCCTCCACGACGCTTTTTGTCGTGGTTCTTCTGTCCGCGATCAGCGGGATCACCGGACTTGCTCCGAGATCTGAAGCCTCCGCTCACGAGAAAGTCACCTCATCCTGTTCATCCTTGGCCATCTGGCTGCTCAATCCCCTGCCCCAATCGGCGGCGTTCATCATCTTCTTTCCTGGTGGCTGAACCTGTCCCAAACGCACTGCGGTGCTGCCCGTGCCGACGAGGACCTCCTTTTTTCCTACTCGGACCTCGCCTGGGCGCAACGCAGACGCGCCCGATTCACCATCAGCCAGGCTAATAGGGCCGACCTTAAGGCGGGACTCGCCCAGCAGCGTCCATGCACCTGGACCTGGAGTGTGAGCGCGGATGTGGCGGTCGATGACGTCGGCAGGCGCTGCCCATTCAATCCGGGCATCCTCAGTAGCAATCTTGTGCGCGTACGTCGCTTCCCCTTCCTGCGGCTTCGTGGAAATGCTGCCGTCCTCGAGGCCATCCATCGTCTCCACGAGAAGGTCCGCCCCTGCGTAGGCAAGGCGTGTGAGCAAATCATCTGCGGTATCGGTGGGCTGGATGCGCTCCTCCAAGGTGGCAAGGATGTCACCGGTATCAAGCCCCTTGTCGATGCGGAAGGTGGTAGCGCCAGTGACCTCATCGCCGGCAGCAATGGAGGCTTGTACCGGGGCCGCACCTCGCCATGCGGGAAGCAAGGAGAAGTGCAGGTTCACCCAACCGTGGGTCGGAACGTGGAGAAGGTCTTCAGTAATGAGGTTGCCATAAGCCACGACGGGGATAGCCTCGGGAGAAAGCTCCGCTAGGCGTGCGCGGAGAGCATCGCCGTCCTCAGTCCCCGGCTTCAGTGTGGACGGCGTCAGCACCTCAATGCCATGTTTCTCCGCCAGAACCTTGACCGGACTCGGGTGAAGGGTGCGTCCACGACCGCGGCGGGCATCTGGGCGGGTAATGACGGCAGCGACCTCGTGACGGGAAGCAATGAGCTTCTCCAGCGCCACAACGGCTGGCTCGGGGGTTCCGGCGAAAATGATGCGCACTGTAAGACTCGTACCTTTCTAGTAAACGTATATGGTTCGCGAATGCGGATGTGTATTAAGCGTTAAACCAGTCTGATTCTCGGATGGCCTTCATAGATTCCTTCCGTAGCTCACTACTCAAGCGCTGCAGGAAAAGCACGCCGTCAAGGTGATCGGTCTCGTGCTGAATACACCGCGCCATAAGGCCTGACGCCACCATCGCCAAGGGCCGTCCTGAGGGATCGAAGCCGCGCACTCGGACCGTGTTGTAGCGCTCAGTTGGCTGCGAGATGCCCGGGATGGACAAACAGCCCTCGGTTCCTAGCTGGGTATCCTCCCCTATGGCGTCCCATTCTGGATTGACAATGGCCCCACGAAGCCCATCTTGATAATGCGAGCAATCGAAGACAAAAATGCGCTTGGTCAGGCCAATTTGGTTTGCAGCAAGGCCGACTCCACCGGCATCCTCCATCGTCTCAAGCATGTCTTGAGCGAGGCGCTCGAGGGATGGCCCGAACTCGGTAATCTCCTCGGCACGGGTATTCAGGACGGGATCGCCATATAGGCGAACCTCGCGCACAGTCATGGTGAGTACTCCTCGTCGTTGGGATGTTCTTGACCGACAATAGTTCACCGCGCACCATCCGCGCCGACGAGGTACCCCTCGTGCGTGCTGCCTAACCAATGTTGATGGGATCGACGGCGATACGTAGCGGCAACACATCTTTGCGTGCACTGCGCACCGCGTTCGCGGTACGCAACCTCACTCCAAGTTCCGAACGCGGCCCTAGAGGGGTGCGCAAGAGCAAGCGCTGAGGCTCGCCGCCGCGCTCACGGTCATAGTCGCCCGGCAGACTCACACCAGGCGGCAAGGGCACGGGGCCGAGAAGCTCAGCATGTTCCGGGAGCTCTACCAGCTCAAGGAAGGAAGCCAAGGAAGCATCAGCGCCGTCGATAGCTGCCATATGCACTGCGGGTGGGAAACGCACCTCCCGACGTGCATGCAACTCTGCGGCAGCAGCACCCACCATGTCCCAGTTCATGAAGAAACCCACCAAGGGTAGCTGCTCATCAGCGGCCACAACGACCGCACCACCGGCTTCCGCTGGGCAGACGAGACTCGCCGCGGCAGCCCACTTAGCCAGAGTATCTTCCGTTGCGCGCAAATCTTGGCGGCCCAATAGCGCACCAGTCTCCACGAGTAATGCTGCACCATAATGACCGTTGTCCGCCACATAAGGTTCCGCACCGGGTGTTGCAATAACGAGAGCCGGCCCTTGTGGGATCTCATCGACCACCTTCGAACCACCCGACAGAATAATACGAGTCTGGGGGAAGGCGCGGCCTAGCTCCTCCGCTGTGCGCTCGGACCCCAGCACGATGGCGCGCAGACGCGGTGAGCCGCACTCGGAACAGCGATAGTGTGTGTCCACTCGCCCACACCAACGGCAGGTAGGCAAAGACGCCGACTGGGAGTTGGTACTTCCGGCGGCGGGAAGACCCAGCGGGCCGTTGCAGTGCCGGCAGCGCGCCGGGGAAGAGCACTGCCCGCAGGCAAGGATTGGTGCGTAACCTTTACGCGGCACTTGAACGAGGACAGGCTCGCCACGGTCGAGGGCAGCTCGCGTGGCCTGGAAAGCTGGACCAGAAACCGAGGTGGTTCCTCCCTGCATGTGCCTAGCGAGTTGTACTCCGAAGGCACCTACCGGGACGATGTCAGGGCGGGAGGCTTTAAGCGCCTCTTCTGTGGGGACGAGGTTGTGGGCCCACCCAGACTCCACTAAGAGCTGAACCTCAGCGGTACGCGAATGACCAGCCACAATGAAGCTGCAGCCTTCGTGTGCAGAACGCGTACTGAGTACCTCGCGAGCATGGACGTAGGGCTTAAGGTTATCCACGAGGTTATCGTCACCATCATTGAGGATGACCGCAAGCTGTAAGTCTTTGACAGGAGCAAAAGCCGCCGAACGCGTTCCAATGACAATGCGGGATTGACCAGTCAGCGCAGAAAGGTAGCGCCGATAGCGCGCCTGGGGGCCAGTGCTGTGAGCAAGCACAGTAACCTGTTTGGCGGAGACATACTGACGGAAGGCCTTTTCCAACCGGTCGAGGTCACGCTGGTCAGGAACGACCATGAGCACTCCCCCGCCCTTGATCGCCACGCTCGTGCCGAGAGCTGCGAGTGCTTCAGCCCAATCTGCGCCAGGCGCTATTTGCCAGGCAGCACGAGCGATGTGCCCAGCTAGAACCGAGTCAACGAAGGACTCACCATATTCATACCGTGACCACGCAGAAAGATCTGGGTGCTCAATGCTGCCTAACTCTTCCCACGGCGTCTCAAGATCGGCTTCTTCCGCCTTCGCATGACGTGCCGGAATAGCCGTACGAATAATGTCAGAACGCACCCCGCCATAACGGGCTGCTAGAGAATCCACTAATGCTGACATGACGGGCGTATATACCGCGTACGGCGAAATGACTCGGTCAATATAGCGCAGCGATCCCTCAAATTCTGAATCACTACCGCGGGCGAGAAGGATGGCGTCAACCAGCCGCCCGTTAAAGCGGATGCGCACGCGAACACCCGGTTGCGCTGCCTCTGAATCTGCCTCATCAATGAGGTAATCAAAGGCACGGTCCAGGTGTGCTACCCCCAACAAAGGCAACACCCGCCCGACCGGTTGATGGGCGGCGGGTGTCTTCTTGGGCATGGTGCCCGATTCTACAGGCCGGCAGCGCGGCGTAGTTCTTCAGCGCGGGAGGTGTCCTCCCACGGGAGGTCGACGTCGGTTCGGCCGAAGTGGCCGTAGGCGGCAGTCGCACTGTAGAGCGGGCGCAGCAGGTCCAAATCGCGGATGATGACAGCCGGTCGAAGGTCAAAGACCTTGTTGACAGCGGCCTGGATGGCTCCGTCGGTCAACCCGTTCTTAGCAGTGCCAAAAGTCTCGACGTACAGGCCTACCGGCTTCGCACGACCGATGGCATAGGCCACCTGAACTTCGGCGCGGTCAGCAAGACCGGCCGCCACGATGTTCTTAGCCACCCAGCGCATTGCGTAGGCAGCAGAACGGTCCACCTTGCTTGGGTCCTTGCCGGAGAACGCGCCGCCGCCGTGGCGGGCCATGCCGCCATAGGTATCGACGATGATCTTGCGGCCAGTTAGTCCAGCGTCGCCCATGGGACCACCCAAGATGAAGGAACCAGACGGGTTGATGAGCAGTTCGGTGTCATCGGTGTAGTACTTGCCCAACTCGGCATCATCTATAACCCATTCCACCACGTGCGTACGCAGCTGTTCAGTGAGCCATTCCTGCGTAACGTCCGGATCGTGTTGGGTAGAGATCACAATGGTTTCCAGACGGGTCGGTACATCGTCCTCGTCGTAGGCAAAGGTCACCTGAGTTTTGCCATCGGGACGCAGGGAGGGAATAATTCCTTCCTTACGCACCTGGGTCAGACGGCGGGATAGGCGGTGAGCGGTGGAAATCGGCAGCGGCATAAACTCAGGCGTCTCGTTAGTGGCATAGCCGAACATGAGGCCTTGATCGCCGGCACCGTACTGGTCATCATCCTCATAGTCACCGGAACGAACTTCGGTGGAGGCATCCACACCGGCGCCGATCTCCTGAGACTGCTCACCGATGGCGACGTTGACGCCGCAGGTACGGCCATCGAAGCCCACATCAGACGAGGTGAATCCGATGTCCACGAGAGTCTTGCGAACAATCTGAGGGATTTCGACATAGCCGGAGGTGCGGACCTCGCCCACGACATGGACCTGGCCCGTGGTCACCATCGTTTCGACGGCGACGTGGGCATCGGGGTCGACCTCCAGTAGGGCGTCAAGAATGGCGTCCGAGATCGCATCACAAATCTTATCCGGATGACCTTCTGTCACGGATTCGCTGGTGAAGAGGCGTACTGCCTGGGTAGCTGATTCAGTCACACATTGTCCTTAAGCTAGTTCCGCGCGCCGTGAGATGGGTTGAGAGGCTGGTCATAGATCCCAGCATGAAGTAGCGGCGCGTTGACACCAGCCCATCGTAGACCAAGCGGTCTACAGCTGCAAGAATGACCGCTACACCGGAAGCATTTCATTCACTGCATCAAGAATCTGCGCCGCCACTACTTGTTTGCTGCCGTGCTCCACCACTACCGGCTCAGCATTGCGCCGAAGGATCCACCCCGCGCTAGTGGGTTGTCCAAAGACCTTGCCTTCGCCCACTTCATTGGCCATAAGGACATCGCAGCCCTTCCGGTGAAACTTCTGCTGGGCGTACTCAAGAACGCTTGTGTTGTCATCGCCGGTCTCGGCAGCGAAGCCTACAATGACGGCGTCTTTGTTGATTTCTCCACTGTCGCGTCGCTTCACGAGGCCTTTGAGGATATCTGGGTTCTCCACGAGCTCGAGTCGCGCCAAATCCTCGTCAGCAGCACCTTTTTTCATCTTGGAATCGGCCACGTGTGCTGGGCGATAGTCCGCTACCGCGGCGGCCATAATGACGATATCGGCATCTGCGGAATGCTCGTTCATGGCAGCCTCCATATCGCGTGTTGAGGTCACGCGTACTACGTCGGCACCGGAGGGAACCGGAAGATCCTCAGTAGCTCCCGCAACGATTGTGACATCAGCCCCGCGCTGTGCGGCAATCTCCGCTAATGCAAAGCCTTGGCGGCCCGATGAACGGTTACCAAGGAACCGTACTGGATCCAGATTCTCCTGGGTGCCACCGGCGGAAACGACAACCTTGCGGCCTTGCCAGTCGAAAGGAACCTGATGGCCGTCCATGACGGTACGTGCAAATTCGGCGATCTGGTTCGGCTCCGGCAGCCGACCAGCACCAGTGTCCTTACCAGTAAGACGTCCGTGTGCGGGTTCCATAACGGTAATCCCACGGCGGCGCAGCGTTGCCACGTTGTCTTGTGTTGCCGGATTCAGCCACATCTCAGTATGCATCGCGGGAACTACGATGACCGGGCATGTCGCCACGAGTACGGATGCAGTGAGCAGATCATCCGCACGGCCACAGGCTAGCCGTGCAATGAGATCCGCCGTTGCTGGCGCGATAACGACGGCATCTGCTTGCTGGCCCAAAGCCACATGCTGAACTTCATCCACCGCATCAAACACAGAAGTCGAGACCGGGTTGCCTGATAGAGCCTCGAAGGTGGCCGCGCCGACAAAATTCAGGGCAGATTCAGTAGGTATGACGCGAACATCATCGCCTTGCTCTTTGAAGTCACGAATGAGGTGGCAGGCTTTGTATGCGGCGATGCCGCCGGCCACACCGACAAGGATGCGACGGTGGGCACTGGTCATGTCTGGGGTTTCCTGTACGTCCTTCACCCGGACGATGTTACCCAAGACGCAGGAAACCCACCCATGCTTCCTTCAAGATGCATGGGTGGGTATCGAAGACAATTCACTGTGTTCAATCGCCCGGCGGTCAATCCCCCGGCCCGGCAGGCCCGGAAGCCACGAGACACAGTCAGTCGACGCGTTAACCCGCGTAGAGCCTAGTTGCCTTCCTCGTGGTCGAGGAGACCGGCCTCGATCTCACGCAGGGCGATGGACAGCGGCTTCTCCCCCGGCTCCGGGGTCACCAGCGGTCCAACGAACTCGAAGACGCCTTCGTCTTGTTCCTGGTAGTAGCTGTTAATCTGACGCGCTCGCTTCGCGGCGAAGATCACCAGTGCGTACTTAGAAGAGACCTTATCCAGCAGCTCATCAATCGGCGGGTCAGTAATACCCGTTGGCGGATCGAAAACTGGCTCAGGCTTTACGGCCTCAGAATTAGCAGGTGTGGTCACGTTGGTCACATGCACCTTTACTGTTGGTAGATGGTCAAAATCTTGGTCTATCCACGCAGGATAGCACTAATAGCAGTTACGGCCTCATCGAGTTCATTGTTGACTACGACGTGGTCGAACTCCTCTTGCGCGGCAAGCTCCGTCTCTGCAGTCTGCAGTCTGCGGTCGATGACATCCTGGGGTTCCGTTCCCCGCCCGGTCAGGCGCTCAACGAGAACATCCCATGAGGGTGGGGCAAGAAACACGGTTTCTGCCTCCGGCATCGCCGCCTTGACGTTGCGGGCGCCTGCAAGATCAACCTCCACCAACACCGGACGGCCAGCCTGCAAGGCTTCCTGGACCGGCTGTGCCGGCGTGCCGGAACGCTGCAAGCCGCCGTGGATTTCTGCCCATTCGAGCATGTCTCCGGCGTCGATACGTTCCTGGAAGTCCTCCGGGGTGACGAAGAAATAGTCAACCCCGTCGGTCTCGCCAGGACGGGGTTGGCGCGTCGTCATAGAGACGCTGAAGTAGAGGTTGTCGACATCGTCGCGCAGGCGCGAAACCACAGTGGACTTACCCACTGCAGACGGCCCGGCCAGTACAACCAGGCGTCCGCGTGCAGTTTCGTCAGCCATTGCGCTATTTACTCGCCGTAGCCGAAACGCTCGAGCAGGGCGCGACGCTGACGGTCACCCAGACCACGCAGGCGGCGAGTCTGAGCAATCTCCAGGTCCTCCATGATTTCCTTAGCCTTGACCTTGCCCACCTTCGGCAGGGCCTCGAGGAGAGCGGAGACCTTTGTCTTGCCGATGATCTCATCGGTCTCAGCCTTCTCCAGAACGTCCTGCAGGTTGGTCTCGCCGCGCTTCAGCGCAGCCTTGAGCTCAGCACGAGCCTTGCGGGCCTCAGCGGCCTTTGCGAGAGCTTCCTTGCGCTGCTCATCAGTCAACTTGGGAAGGGCCACGGGTTTCCTCCGATTTCATTAGTGTGAACATTTTCTTCTGATGGCTGGCACCAGAATCTCGGTCCTCAGGGGCATGATTTCCCCAGCGGGGGATAGCTTTTACTACCTCCACGAACCGACTTCTGGCAATCCTAGCACTGGTCTGTACGCGATGACGTAACCCGGTCCCCTTCTTTTAAAGGTTCCTGCACGTCAACGCACATGCCTTAAACAAAATACCAGGTAAACGGCGCGCTCGTTAATTGGGCACGCCGTTAACTTAATCTCGGAACTCTGCCGCCGTCTCTATTACCGCTTTCCGCAGGTCATCGACCTTCGGGCCGCACGAAAGAATTGCGCGTGACACGTTGGCAAAGCCTAACTCCGGCGCTGCCTTGGTCAGCGCTCGAACATCTGCAGGCGTAGCTCCCTGAGCACCCACGCCCGGCAAAAGAACCGGACCGTTCAATTGGTCTAACTCTGGCGGAGTGTCGAGCGTTGCTCCTACAACGACGCCCAGAGCACCGACGCTCGGCTCGTTACCGTCGCCTTGAGTAGCCACCGCTGCGTTGCGTTCTGCCAGCTCATCAACGACGCGCTGGGCTACGCTACGGCCTTCGACGCTCAACGATTGCAGGGCCTTCGCTTCTGGGTTGGACGTTGCCGCTAGGACAAACACTCCCCGACCCGAATGCTCGGCCACATCAAAGACCGGGCTGAGTGCACCGACGCCGAGGTACGGGGAAACGGTAACCGCATCTGCACGCAACGGGGAGTCCTCCCCCAGCCACGCTTCGGCATAACCAGCCATAGTGGAGCCGATATCGCCACGCTTGGCATCGGCCAGGCTGAGGCAACCGCCCTCACGCAAAGCAGCCAAAGCTTCCTCCAGCACCGCGAAGCCCTGGGAGCCACAGCGCTCGAAGAAAGCTACCTGCGGCTTCACCATGGCAGCGGTATCCACGAAGGCTTCCACACAGGTCATGGTGAAGGTACGAAGACCGTCAACGTCAGCAGACAATCCCCAGGCCTCAAGCAGGTGCGGGTGCGGGTCAATGCCGACGCACAGCCGTCCACGCTCGCGGCCAGCGGCAACGGCTTTCTCGCCGAAGGTCACCGTAGATTTAGTTGGCTGGGGCATGCTCAAGCTCCTGGAGTGCGCGAACCTTCAGGTCGCCTCGACGCAGGGCCTCGATACCCTGCACTGCTGCGGTCACGCCCTGAACAGTGGTCACGAGCGGCACGCCGACAGACACTGCAGCGGCACGAATGTCGTAGCCATCGTGGCGAGCGCCGGCGGAGCCAGCTGGCGTATTAAGGATGAGGTCAACTTTGCCGCCAAGGATGGCATCAACGATGGACTCCTGGCCGTCCCCAGCCTCAGACACCTTGGTAGCTACCTCGCACTCCACACCATTGCGGCGCAGCATCTGCGCCGTACCGTCAGTAGCGACGATGGTGTAGCCCATGTAGGCCAAGCGTTGAATCGGGAAAATCAGTGTGCGCTTATCGCGGTTAGCCACAGACACGAAGACGGTTCCTTCGGTCGGCAGTTCACCGAACGCGGCCATCTCGCCCTTGGCGTAGGCAGCGCCGAAGTTATCGGCCAGACCCATGACCTCACCAGTGGACTTCATCTCAGGCGACAGCAAAGTATCCAGCAAACGGCCGTCTGGACGACGGAAACGGTTGAACGGTAGAACCGCTTCCTTCACCGCGATCGGGTGCTCGAGCGGAAGGGAGCCGCCATCGTAATTAGTCGGGATTATGCCGTCCTCCCGCAGCTGTGCAATGGAATCACCAAGCATGACGCGTGCAGCGGCCTTGGCCAGCGGTACGCCCGTAGCCTTAGACACGAACGGCACCGTGCGAGAAGCACGCGGGTTGGCTTCGATGACGTAGAGGGTGTCGTCCTTCAGTGCGTACTGAACGTTCATGAGGCCCTTGACGCCGATTCCGTGAGCAAGGCGGCGCGTGGACTCACGCACCTTGTCAATATCCTGCGGGCCGAGCGTCATCGGCGGGAGTGCACACGACGAGTCACCGGAGTGAATACCGGCTTCCTCAATGTGCTCCATCACGCCGCCGAGGTAGACTTCCTCGCCATCGCAGAGTGCATCGACGTCGATCTCAATAGCATTGTCGAGGAAGCGGTCCACCAGTACCGGGTGATCCGCGGTGATTTCAGTTGCGCGCTCAATGTAGTCGCGCAGGGAGTCCTCATCGTAGACAATCTCCATTCCGCGGCCGCCCAAGACGTAGGACGGGCGGACTAGCACCGGGTAGCCGATACCTGCGGCAACCTGGCGTGCCTCGTCGAAGGACGTTGCGGTACCAAACGCTGGGGCTGGAAGCTCAGCTTCCGCAAGGACCTTGCCGAATTCACCACGGTCTTCTGCCAAGTCAATGGCGGCAGCGGAGGTACCGACGACCGGGACACCGGCAGCGGTGAGGCGCTCTGCCAGACCCAGCGGAGTCTGGCCACCCAGCTGAACGATGACACCGGCAACCTCGCCGGACTGGGCTTCTGCGTGGTAGACCTCCATGACGTCCTCGAAGGTCAGCGGCTCGAAGTAGAGGCGATCGGCGGTGTCATAGTCCGTAGAAACCGTCTCCGGATTGCAGTTGACCATGACGGTCTCGTAGCCCTCACGGGAGAGCTCCAGTGCGGCGTGGACGCAAGAGTAGTCAAACTCGATGCCCTGGCCGATGCGGTTTGGGCCAGAGCCCAAGATGATGACCTTTCCCTTGGACCCGTCCGCGCTCGGGCGGACCTCGGACTCGGCGTTGGGATCCAGCTCATAGGTGCTGTAGTGGTACGGGGTCTGAGCTTCGAACTCACCAGCACAAGTATCGACCGTCTTGTAGACCGGACGAATCCCCAGGGACCAGCGCAGGGAACGTACGCCGTCTTCGCCAGCGAACTCCGGACGCAGCGCGGCAATCTGGGCATCAGACAGGCCGAAGACCTTAGCGCGGCGCAGGAGCTCAGCATCGAGCACCGGTGCCTCAACGAGTTCGGTGCGGAACTGAACGAGTGCCTCAAGCTCCGCGAGGAACCAGGGGTCAACGTTCGAGTGTTCATGCAGCTGTTCCACGGTGGCCCCTAGGCGGAAGGCCAGCTCGATATCGTACATGCGGCCTTCAGTCGGGCGCTCCAGGTCCTTGAGCACAGCGTCAAGATCGGTTGCGCGCTCGCCGGCGAAGTACTCGTCCGGCTGGGTCCAGAATCCGGCAGGCTTGCCCTCCAGGGAGCGCATGACCTTGTTGAGGCCCGAGATGTAGTTGCGGCCAATGCCCATGGCCTCGCCCACGGATTTCATCGTCGTGGTCAAGGTGTCATCGGCACCCGGGAATTTCTCAAAGGCAAAGCGCGGGGCCTTGACAATGACGTAGTCCAGCGTCGGCTCGAAGGCAGCCGGCGTCACGCCGGTAATGTCGTTGCGAACCTCATCAAGGGTGTAGCCGATGGCCAGCTTGGCGGCCAGCTTGGCGATGGGGAAACCGGTGGCCTTGGAGGCCAGCGCGGAGGAACGGGATACACGCGGGTTCATCTCAATGGTGATGATGCGGCCGTCATCCGGGTTCACAGCAAACTGGATGTTGCAGCCGCCGGTATCAACGCCAACCTCGCGGATAATGGCAATACCCTGGTCACGCATCTTCTGGTACTCGCGGTCCGTCAAGGTCAGGGCCGGGGCCACGGTCACGGAGTCACCAGTGTGAACGCCAAGCGCGTCGACGTTTTCGATGGAAGCGATGACCACGACATTGTCGTCGCCGTCTCGCATGAGCTCTAGCTCGAATTCCTTCCACCCCAGGATGGACTCTTCGATAAGAACGTTGGCTTCCGGGGACGCTGCCAAGCCGCCACCAGCAATGCGCTCGAGGTCTTCTTCGTTGAAAGCAAGACCGGAACCCAAGCCACCCATGGTGAAAGACGGGCGCACCACTACCGGCAGTCCGAGTTCCGCTACGGTCTCATGGACCTCCTCCATCGTGTGGCATACGCGGGAGCGAGCGGATTCACCGCCGATGGAGGCGACGATGTCCTTGAATTTCTGACGGTCCTCGCCGCGTTCGATCGCGTCAATATCGGCACCGATGAGCTCGATGTCGTACTTCTTCAGGATGCCCAGGCGGTCCAACTGCACCGCGGCGTTGAGGGCGGTCTGGCCACCTAGCGTTGCCAGAACAGCGTCGATGGGGTGGCCTTCCTCCTTTTCTTTGAGGAGGATCTTTTCAATGAATTCAGGCTCGATGGGCTCGACGTAGGTGTGGTCGGCGAACTCGGGGTCCGTCATGATGGTGGCCGGATTGGAGTTAACCAGCGTTACGCGCAGGCCCTCTTCCTTGAGGACACGGCAGGCCTGGGTACCGGAGTAGTCGAACTCACAAGCCTGACCGATGACAATCGGACCGGAGCCGATAACCAGGACGTGATTGATGTCGTTGCGCTTTGGCATAAGTTTCTTCTTCCTTTTCCTGGTTGCGGTTTACTTGTTCGGGGACTTCTCGGCCATGAGCTCGATGAACTGGTCAAAGAGCGGGTTCGCATCGTGTGGACCGGCGGCAGATTCGGGGTGATACTGCACGGAGTAAGCCATGCCGTTCTTGAGGGCAACGCCTTCGATGGTGTTGTCGTTGAGGCACGTGTGGGAAACCACTGCCGGACCGAAGTCGGTATCGAACTCCTCGCCGGCGGGGTCTTCCTTGCCGGACGGGCTGGCTAGAGCAAAGCCATGGTTCTGGGAGGTGATGTCGATCTTGCCAGTGAGCTGGTTGCGCACCGGTACATTGATGCCGCGGTGGCCAAACTTCAACTTGTACGTGTCCATGCCCAGCGCACGTCCGAGGATCTGGTTTCCAAAGCAGATACCAAAGAACGGGTACTCGGCTGCAAGGATGTCGCGGACGATGCCCACCATGACGTCTGCGGTCGCTGGATCGCCCGGGCCATTGGAAACGAAGACGCCATCTGGGTTGTACTGCTTGATCTCCTCGAACGGGGTATTTGCAGGTACCACGATGGTCTCGATACCCCGCTGCGCAAAGTTGTTCGGCGTCGCGGTCTTGATACCCATGTCATAGGCCACGACGGTGAAGCGCTTCTCCCCGACTGCCTCAATCGTGTACGGCTTGTCGGTGGTTACTTCTTCGGAGAGGTCAAGCCCCGCCATGGAGGCCTGGTTCTTGACCTCGTCGAGCAGCTCCTCGACGTCCCGCTCTGCTGCTTCACCGGAGAAGATACCGGCCTTGATAGAGCCGTGATTGCGCAGGTGGCGGACCAGAGTGCGGGTATCGATACCGCCGATGCCCATGATGCCCTGCTTCTCCATTTCCTCCGGCAGGGAACGCTCCGCGCGCCAGTTGGAAACGCGGCGGGAAAGGTCACGTATCACGAGGCCAGCGACCCATATCTGGTTGTCATGGGACTCGTTGTCTTCATCATTCCAGCCGGTGTTACCAATCTGCGGTGCGGCGGTCACCACAATCTGGCGGTGGTAAGACGGATCCGTCATCGTTTCCTGGTAGCCGGTCATGGCAGTGGTAAACACGGCCTCTCCCAAGGTAGTGCCGGTAGCACCGAAGCCGAAGCCGCGGAAGGTACGGCCATCAGCCAAAACCAGGATGGCTGGAATAGGTTTCGTGCCGGAACGCGCCTCACTGATCGAGGTTGCAGTAGAAGTCTCTGTGGAAGTCACGGTGTGTGGTGGCCTTTCGAATAGAAAGCGTGAGTTGCTCGTGGTGTCTTTATCTATTGTTCCGATTATTCGGCAGCTGTGCCGGCGGGTGTCTCGGCGGCGTCGTCAGACTCTGCGGCGAGATCATAGGTCACCGCTCCGCGCAGGATGGTGTGCGTAACGCGTACGCCAAATTCCTCGCCCTCGTAAGGGTTGTTCTCGGACTTAGAAGCCAAGCGCGTGGAGTCAGAGACCCATGGGTGCTCTGGATCGACGATGGTGAGGTTGGCCGGCTCGCCTTCGGCAATGGGGCGACCGTGGCCGGGCAGGCGGGTAATTTCGGCCGGGCGCTCGGACATGACGCGGGCGACGAAGCGCCAATCCGCCAAGCCGGTGGCAACAAAAAGCTTGGCGATGACGGCCAGGGAGGACTCTAGGCCCAGCATTCCGGGCTTGGCGTTTTCAAACTCCACGCACTTATCCTCGCTGCCGTGCGGGGCGTGGTCGGTAGCCACGACGTCGATAAGCCCGTCCAGCAAAGCTTGACGTAGCGCCAAGGTATCGCTCTCCTCACGCAGCGGCGGGTTGACACGAAAGACACCGTCATAGGACACCAGTTTGTCATCCGTCATGAGCAGGTGATGCGGAGTAACCTCCGCGGTCAGCGGGATATCCTGCTCCTTCGCCCACTTGAGCAGCTCCACGGTTCCCTTCGTCGAAGCATGGCAGATGTGCATGCGGTTGCCGTAGTCACGAGCAAGGAGTGCGTCGCGCGCCACGATGGATTCCTCAGCCACGCGCGGCCAGCCACGCAGGCCTAAACGTGCGGCAACCTCGCCTTCGTTGGCGCAGGCGCCTTCGGTCATGCGGTGATCCTCAGCATGCTGGGCCAAGAGGACATCGAGGCCCTTGGCGTATTCCAACGCACGGCGCATAAGCTGCGGATCCTCAACGCACTTGCCGTCATCGGAGAACATACGGACCTTGGCGTCGGAGCGGGCCATCATGCCGAACTCCGTGAGGGTCTTGCCTTCGAGGCCCTTGGTGATGGAACCGACTGGGTGGACATCGCACAGGCCCAGCTTCTGGGACTTTGCCCATACGGACTCGGCGATAATCGGCTGGTCAGTCACGGGAGTGGTATTCGCCATGGTGAATACTGCTGTGAAACCACCCTTGGCAGCAGCGCGGGAGCCGGTCTCAATGGTTTCAGTGTCCTCGCGACCAGGCTCGCGGAGGTGGACGTGCATGTCTACCAGGCCCGGCAACAGGACGTTGCCGCCAGCGTCAATGGTGCGGTCCGGAGTCGTGGTGCCGGACTCGCTACCTGCGGCACCGGCCGCAGCACCGATCGAGGCGATAACGCCGTCTTTGATGAGGACGTCCGTGGGTTCGCCCTCACCGTAGGGACGCACGTTGGTGATGAGAAGGGTGCCCGCCGCTGGGGCGGAGAGCACGCCGGTGTCGGGATAAGTAGTCATATCTAGGTATCTCCTCGTCTAGATTCCGGCGTTCTCGCCATTAGTAAGCAGGGTAAACAACGTAGCCATGCGCACGTGGACGCCGTTGTTGACCTGCTGGAGCACAGCCGAGTTATCAAAGTCTGCGACGGCGTAGTTAATTTCCATGCCGCGGACCATGGGGCCTGGGTGCATGATGATGGCGTCCTTCTTCATTGCCGCGGCACGGTCCTTGGACAAGCCATACAGCGTCGCGTATTCGCGGTGCGAAGGAAAGAAGCCACCATTCATGCGCTCGGCTTGAACGCGCAGCATCATGACCACATCCGAGGTGGGAACCTCAGCATCGAAATCGTGGGATACCCGTACCGGCCAGTTCTCCACTCCGAAGGGGAGCAAGGTGGGTGGCGCTACCAAGGTGACGTCAGCACCCAAGGTGGTCAACAAATCCACGTTCGAGCGCACCACGCGGGAGTGCAGGCAGTCACCCACAATGGTGACCTTGAGGCCCTCAAAGCCGGTACCAGAGCCGGAACGTTCGGTGTCAAGGCCTAGGCGTTGGCGCATCGTGGTGGCGTCGAGAAGCGCCTGCGTTGGGTGTTGGTGTGCCCCGTCACCGGCGTTGATAACACTCGGTCCCTGGCCTTCCGAGGCTACCCAGCTGGCCAGCTGCTGTGCTGCACCCGAAGAAGGATGACGGATGATGATCGCATCAGCGCCAATAGAGGTCAGCGTCAAGCCCGTGTCCTTGAGTGATTCGCCCTTCTTGACTGACGAGCTGGACGCGGAGAGATTGATAACGTCTGCGGACATCCATTTGCCGGCAGTTTCAAAGGAAGAACGCGTGCGCGTGGAATTCTCGTAGAACAAAGTGAACACGGTGCGGCCGCGCAGGGTCGGGAGCTTCTTGACCTCGCGGCCGTTGAGCGCTTCACGGAAGCGGTCCGCCTCATCCATAAGCGCCAGAATGTCTGCAGCGCTTAAATCGGAGATACTAATGAGGTGTTTCATTTAGGCCTCCTTGCCGGACTCGGCCGATGCGGATGAGCGAGTGAGCACAACGGCATCGCGGCCGTCGATGTCGGCGTTGTAGACGGTGACGTCCTCATCACGCGCGGTAGGGATGTTCTTGCCCACATAATCCGCGCGGATAGGAACTTGGCGGTGTCCACGGTCCACGAGGACAGCGAGCTGAATAATATCGGGACGGCCAATATCGGCGAGGGCATCGAGCGCAGCGCGAATGGTGCGGCCAGAATAGAGCACATCATCCACGAGAATGACGGTGGCGCCATTGATGCCGCCATCGGGCACCGTGGTGGGCTTGAGCGCGCGATGCGGGCGCGAATACAGGTCATCACGGTACAAAGTGATATCAAGGGAACCCCAGGGAACCTCCACCCCAGAGAATTCCTCAATCTTGTCAGCGAGGCGCTGTGCTAGCGGCACGCCACCAGAGGGAATGCCCAAGAGCACGACCCGAGGAGAATCACTCGAATCAAGCGCAGTTTTTTCAATGATCTGGTGCGCGATGCGTGCGACGGTACGCGCGACGTCGGACGAGCTCAATAGCTCATTGGACTCCGCGTGAATGTCGGTTTCACTCATCGTGACCTCCTTCCCCGCCTCACAGTGCGGTCTTTAAAGGATGTCGGACAAGGGTTACTTAGACTGTCTATGCTTGAAAGCCAGCACTAACCATAGCACTTTTCCCTTGCTCTTTTGAAGGCTCGCGCTGAGCTTTCTTACCCCCAATCACCGTGAGGCAGGTCTTTACACAGTGAGTTTCACCACCCAGCACGTTGTTCCAGCACCGCGCGAGGAGGTGTGGCAATGGCACGAGCGCCCCGGAGCGCTGACAAGGCTCAACGCACCGTTTGGATTCATGACCCCTCTGCAACAAGCGCAATCTCTGGCCACTGGCACCTCAGTGTTGGGACTGCCGGGCGGCCTGAAGTGGGTTGCGCGCCATGACTTAGCTGGATACCAGCCACAGAAGTCCTTCCGAGACGTGTGCATCAACGCGCCGTTCCGCGCAGTAGCCCATTGGCGCCACGAGCACCTCTTTGAGGACCACCCCGAGGGCACGCTCATTACGGACAAGGTGGATACCCGCATCCCCACCGCAGTGATTGAGTCCATGTTTGCCTACCGCCAGCATCAGCTCGTGGAGGATTTCCGTTTCAAGCAGCGCCTGGGCGGGTTGAATGACACCCCGTTAACGGTGGCTCTTACTGGCTCGCACGGCACGGTGGGAAAGGCAGTGTCCGCGCAGCTAAGCACACTGGGCCACACCGTCATCCCTCTGGTTCGTTCCAACCCGGCGGCCGGCGAACGTTTGTGGCGCCCGAATCTTCCCGCCAAGGATCTCCTAGAGGGCGTCGACGTCCTCATTCACCTCGCCGGCGAGCCCATCTTTGGGCGTTTTAACTCCTCTCACAAGGACGCGATTCGGGATTCCCGCGTGGGCCCAACGCATTTGCTCGCACACGTTGCCGCCACTACGGATTCTGTGCGCGCCATGGTGTGCGCCTCCGCCATTGGTTTCTACGGCCCCGACCGGGGCGATGAAGAACTAACCGAGAACTCTGAGCGCGGTGAAGGTTTCCTTGCCGATGTCGTCGAAGCATGGGAAAACGCCTGCGCACCAATCCGCGATGCCGGCAAGCGCTTGGTGAATATGCGCACAGGCATTGTGCAAGCAGGAAACGGCGGCATGCTCCCACTGCTGCGTGCGGTGTTTTCTACCGGCCTCGGCGGCGCGTTTGGCAAGGGGGACATCTGGTACAGCTGGGTGGCCCAGGATGATCTTCAGGACATGTATGTTCGCGCCGCCCTCGACCCGCAGTGGGAAGGGCCCATTAACGCTGTCTCCCCCACCCCGGTTCACAATCGCGACTATGTCGACGCTTTGGGTCGTAGACTGCACCGCCCCACCGTTATTCCTATCCCTAGCCTGGGCCCCGCCCTGCTCCTTGGCAAAGAAGGCGCCCGAGAATTGGCACTAGCCAACCAGAAGGTAGTCCCCGCCAAATTGGAAGAATTGGGCCATGTTTTCCGCTATCCCGAGGTGAGCCAAGCTCTGGCGCACGAGCTGGGCGGCGAGGAGCTCTTCCAGACCCCCTAGGACGTACCCGGCCAACCTGGCTCCGGTAGGGTCGGGGCGTAAAGAAAAATGTGGTTGTTAACCAAGCGAAGTGAGTGAGACAAAGAATTGACTGACGCTACTAACCAGGGCGGCGCGCAGGAGCGCGTCCTGCTGCCCGATACCCCAGTGGAGGACGTAACGCTCGAGCGTATTGCGGAAATCTTCGATTCCGAAGGTTTGGAGTACCGCATGGAAGAGCAGCAAACTGAGACTCAAGGCACCGTTAAGCTACTGCGCACGGGTTTCTCCAACGCGGCCATTGCTTTCCAGCTCGTCGGCTCCTCCCTTATCGTGGACTCCGTCTGGCGTGGCTCGGTACCTTCCTCCGAGGCGCCGAACCTGCTCATGCACATCAACTCGTGGAACCAGGACCACTTCACGCCGACGTTCCGTTTCTTCGAGGCCCCCGACAATGCCTTGGCGGTGTCCGGTGCCCGGGAACTCGACACGACGCATGGCGCTTCCCGTAATCAGCTGGGCGCCTTCGTGATGTCCACCTTGGATGCCATCCTGCAGTCCTTCGAGTGGATTGAACAGCACTACCCGCAGCTTGTGACCTGGAAGGAGCACAACCATGACTAAGCCGGCTCAGGATCCTCATGCCTTGCCCGACGTCACCCTCGATCGCATCATCGCCGCGATGAAGACCTTCGATATTGAGCTCGAACCGGTCACCGGCCGTACCGACGCCGCCACCGCCAACCTCAACGGCCTGCCGTGCATGTTCGCTGTGCTCGACAGCGTGGCCATCGTGCGCTGCGATGTGCCGACTGACGCCGAGTATGCCAAGGCTGACGCCGGGCTTTTCTTGGCTGCCAACCAGATCAACTCGGTGGCCATGGGTGCCAGCGCGGTCATCACGGACTTCGACGGCATGCTGCTGGTGCGCACTGAGTCCGATATCCCCTGCGCCGCCGGCATGAATGACGAGCAGCTAGCTTCTGCTCTGCGCGCCTCTGTGGATGGCGTTATCAACGCCCAAAACGCCATGGTTGCTGCCGCTGAGGAGATGGCCAAGCTCGGTTCCGAATCCGCCGCACAGGCCGGCGAAGGCAAACCCGAAGGCAGCCCTGAAGGCGCGGAGCAGTGACCGACCTCCACGCTGTTGAACCGGTAAGCATCGATAGGCTCGCGCAGCTGTGCGAGCTTATCGACGCCGACTATGCCATCATCGAAGCTCCCCGTTCTGCCAGCGATGCGGGTACCGATGCGGATACTCAAGCGGATCGGGCTGCCGATGCTGACGCCGAGGCAAACTTCCACCGCGTACTCCAGACTGGTATCCCCCACATTGCAGTGCACTGTGACCTCAATGAGGAAGGCGATACTCTCAGTGCATTCGCTACGTGGGAAGGTACCCTCCCAGAATCCGCGGAAGAAGAGGTTGCGGCCACCGTCGCTGAACTCAACTGGGCCAGCGTTGCGCCAACGTTGAGCTACTTCGTCGCAGACGGTCCAGAAGAGCCATCAGATGGCGCCGAGGTCCAGTTGTGCGCCAACCGCGCCATGGCTGTCGGAGAAGGCCTGTCCTTGACGCAACTCGGTCACTTCTTGCTCAGCTCCCTGGCGAGCTTTGCCGAGATTTTTGAGATCGTGGCCGAGCGTTTCCCACAGGCAGTGACATGGAATGACACCCAAGAACAGGAAGCAGAGGACTAATCGTGAGTGCTGATCCCTACGAGATTCTGTCCGGCTCTCCCCTGCCGGCGGTCACCCGCGATCGCGTCCTCAGCCTGCTCAATGGCGCGCAACTCGACATGGCGGCTACCGCTCACCCAGAGGATGACACCACCGCTGTCGCTCGACTCAATGACCTGGATTGGGTCATCACCGTCGAGGAAGGCCTTGTACGCCTGGAATGCGTTCTGCCCACTCAGCTTGGCGCAGACGTTGTTTCCCTCTTCCATGTATTGTGCAACGAGTTCAACTCGGGTGCTTTCGACGGCCGTGCGCTCGTTGGCATCGATGAAGACAGCATTGAACTGCGGGGCGACGCCTGCTTCGTCACCACCGCGGGTCTCAGCGAGGACCAGCTTTTCCATGCCCTCAACGTGGCCATCATCAATGCGCAGGAGGCACTGCTATCCGTCCTGGATACGTTTAACGCCACTGCCCGCGAACTCGCAGACAGTGACGACTAAACTGCTGTCAGGTTAATAAATCGGCAGCGCAGAGAAACCGTGCCTAATCGGCGTTCTCAATGCGCTCGCGCTCGACCTCTGGATCGAAGTCGGGCGCTGGCCACTCCAGATGCAGGTGGCGCAGGAGATCCACGATGAGGAACTTGAGTGCCATGCGGGCATACTTCTTATTGTCAGTGGGGATGACATACCAGGGGGCGTAATTCTCATCAGTACGCTGAATCGCGTCCTGGTACGCCTCCATGTACTGGTCCCAATATGCGCGTTCCTCAACGTCTGAAGGATCGTACTTCCAGAACTTATCGTCGCGCTCCGTGCGCTCCAGCAGATTGTCCTTCTGAGCCTCCTTGGAGATATGCAGGAAGATCTTGATTACCTTCACGCCTTGAGCCGTTAGTTCCAACTCATAGTCACGGATAGCCTCAATGCGGCGATCGACTTCCTCTTCATCTACCCACTCATGTACGCGCTGGATAAGCACGTCCTCATAGTGCGAGCGGTCGAAGGCCACAATCTGCCCTGGCTTCGGATCATGTTTGCGGATGCGCCAGAGGAAGTCATGCTCCAGTTCTTCCTCGGTGGGCTTACCAAAGCCGACAGTCGTCGTCCCTTGCGGGTCAAAAGTGTTAAGGACGTGGCGGATGGCACCACCTTTACCGGAGGTGTCCATGCCTTGCAGGACGATGAGTGCGGCCGGGGCATCCTCACCGTACGCACGCCCGTTGGCAAAGAGACGTTCTTGCAGCTCGTAGAGCTCATCATCGTACTTGGAAAACCGCGCATCAAGCTCGTCTTTATCCCCGTCAAAACCTGGGGTGCTCGAGGGATCTACCGAGTCGATCTGGAAGTTTTTGCCCGCGCGTAGGTTGAGTGCATCTTCAATCTTGAATTTAGCCATGGCGACCAGCCTACAGAAGCCTCCCTACCCTCCTAGCGTCATGAGTCCACGAATCAGCGCGCTCAGGGAGCCAAGGCTCGCCACGGTCAGGGAGAGCTTGCGTGCGAACTCACGGGACACCCGCCCCGCAATCTTCGTGCCCACCTGGATGCCGATAAACATTCCAATGATGCCGAAGGGCCATACCAGCCAGTGCAAGCCCTCAAAGCCGCCAGCACCTAGAAAGTACTTCGTGAGTACCGAGAACAGCCCGCCGACGAAAAAGCAGGGCTGAAGCGTAGCTGCATAAACTGCCTGCGGCCAGCGCGCTGCTTGGGCATAAACGGTGATGACGGGGCCTGCCACGCCAGCCAGAGTATTGGTGAAGCCGCCTAGAATTCCGGCGGACACCGCCGGACCCGTGCCATGCAGCTCGGGAACGAAGTGCCGGCCAAAGGACACCACGCCCAGTGCGGTGAGGAGCGCACCACCGACGAGGACGAGCAGCATGGCTGTATCAATCCGCGCAATGAGCAGGGCTGCCGGGATAGAGCCCAACACCATGAAAGGGGCGATGCGCGCCCATTTACCCCAATCGACGTCCTTGCGCATGGAATACGTCGTGAGGACCGCGTTGAGGCAGGCCAGCACGTTGGTGACCATGATGCCTTCCACCGGCCCCAACATAAGGGTCAAAATGGGGCCACCAATAAGCCCCAACCCCATGCCGGACACGCGCTGTAAGCACGAGCCCACAGCGACGATGAGAAGGATACCGAGGGGGATGACCAGTACGGTCACTGCTGCTGATCCCGGTAGCGCTTCATCACGGCTTTAGCCACGTGTTCAGGGAACATGCCCGTCACATCGCCGCCGTACTTCGCTACCTGCTTGCACAGCGAGGAGGAAATGTAGCCGTATTTTTCGTCCGTGAGAAGGAAGACAGTGTCAATCCCGGACAAGCGGCGGTTCATCTGCGCCATCGGCAGCTCGTACTCGTAGTCCAATGAGGAGCGCAGGCCTTTGACGAGGGTATCGACTCCATGAGCGCTGGTGTAGTCCACGAGCAGGCCTCCCCACCAATCCACCTCAATTTCCGGTGAGACAGTGTGGCGGATGAGGTCCACGCGTTCCTCCACGGTGAACAAGCCAGAAGGTTTATTCGGGTTCGCGGTGACGAGCACGGTGACCTTGTCAAAGAGGTCAGCCGCGCGCTTGAACACGTCAACGTGTCCCAGTGTGATGGGGTCAAAGGAACCAGGGCAGACTGCGTGGGTTGGCATAGTGCTTAGCTCTCCTCGCTTCGGTGATAAATGGCCATGTCAAAGCGCGCGATACCAAACGTACGCTTTTTGAGCTTCTGTCCGGTGGGTTCAAACCCTTCGGGCCACTCCGTCTGGGGTGTATCGACGTGGCGTTCAATCACCACAATCGCGTCATCATCCAGCACAGGTTCGATGGCTTCGAGCAAGCCATCAACGTCGTCAAACTCATAAGGTGGGTCGGCAAGGACGATGTCGAAGTAGCCGCGCGGTGCGATAGCCAAGTAGGTCGAGGCTTTCATTTCACGTACTTCGACGCGAGGGTGCTTAACCACGCCAATGTTATGGCGAATCACCTTGACCGCGGCAGGGTTGTGTTCCACCAGCACCACCTCTTCGGCGCCGCGACTCGCCGCTTCCAACCCCAGCGCACCGGAACCGGCAAACAGGTCGAGCACGCGGGAATCGGTGAACCCCCAGCGCACGTCTAATGAAGAAAAGAGGCCCTCACGGGCACGGTCGGACGTCGGCCTCGTCCCAGATTCGGGAACCTTGATGCTGCGTCCGCGGGCTTCCCCAGCGATGATTCTCGTCATAGCTTCTACCCTATCGCCCTTGGGCCCAGTGGCGAGACGTCTCCCCTCAAGTCCGGCTCGGTTTAGTTCTTCTCCAGAAAGTCTTGCTCGTCGGCAGTGAGGTTGTGTGTCAGTTCTTCTGCCAGCTCAGGGTTGCGCTCGACCAGCGCGGCGGCGTCGGCGTGGGTGCGCTCGACGATCTCTCGGTCGTTGCTCAAGTCCAGCAACTTAAGCGTGCGCTTGGTTCCAGATTGCAACGTGCCCAGGATGTCTCCCTCATGGCGCTGCTTGAGGTCGAGCTCGGCTAAGTCAAATCCGGAAGGTGTATCTGCGATGGCCGCCACACGTCGATAGGACTTAGAGTCTGGCAAAGCGGTGGTGTGCAGCAGGCAGACTGATGCATTGCCGCCACGCCCCACGCGGCCGCGCAGCTGGTGAAGCTGGGAAACACCAAAGTTTTCTGACTCACGAATCAGCATGACCGTTGCATTCGGAACATCGACGCCGACCTCAATGACGGTCGTGGACACAAGAATATCGATGTCGCCGCGCGCGAAGCTCGCCATGACCTCGTCCTTATCCGGCATCTTGCCGTGGAGCATTTCGACACTCAGCCCTCGGAAGGGCAGGTTACGCAGCTGCACGGACAGCTGCTCGACCCCGCCATCACCTTCGATGCGTGGGCACACGATATAGGCCTGGTGCCCCTTATCTACCTCTTCACGGATGCGCTCTATGGCACGACGGACCCACTCGGGTTTCCATTCGGGAACGACCGCAGACAGAATAGGTTTGCGTCCACCGGGCAGCTCCATGAGCGTGGAGACTGCCAAGTCACCAAAGACGGTCATAGCAATCGTGCGGGGAATAGGTGTAGCCGTCATCACCAGCAGGTGGGGACTCGTGCCTTCCCTGGTTTTGGTACGCAGGCTATCGCGCTGCTCCACGCCAAATCGGTGCTGTTCGTCCACGATAACCAGGCCTAAATCGAAAAACTCGACGGTGTCTTGAATGATGGCGTGCGTACCAATGACGATGTCAGCCTCGCCCGACACGATTTCCAGCAGCGCCTGGCGTTTCTCCGCAGTCTTCATCGACCCGGTCAGCACGGTAACGGTTACCCCTTCGGGAACGCTGGCGCTTATCGACGTCCCATGCTGCACCGCCAGCACCTCCGTCGGGGCCAACAGCGCTGCCTGTTTTCCAGCATCCACCGCCTGCAGCATCGCGCACGTGGCAACGAGCGTCTTGCCGGATCCCACCTCGCCTTGCAGCAGGCGCATCATCGGGACGGTGCCGGAAAGATCGGCATCGATCTCTCCTATCACGCGGCGTTGACCATCCGTCAGCTTGAAAGGAAGCTCTGACAGCAGCTCATCACGGTAGCCATCAATAATGGCGGGCATCGGGGTGGCAGTACGCGCTTTGACATCGCGTTGGCGCAGCGCCATGACAAGACCAATGGACAGAGCCTCATTGTATTTGAGGCGCTGAATCGCTCGTTCCGGCCCAGTCGGTCCAGGTTCGTGAATCTCGCGTACTGCCTGATCCAAGGTCACCATCATGCGGTAATCCAATGGTTCTGGAATCGGCGGAGTCTGCTCCAGTACTTTGTGGATTGCGCCCATGACATACCACGACGTTGCCGACCCACTGGCTGGATACACCGGAATCCACTCGCGCTTCAGGAAGGTATCAAGCGAACCAAACTGCGCAAGCTTCTTCAGCGAACCACTGCCTTTTCCGGCAGCCTTATCCCACATCGAATCCTGGAGGCTGCCGGGGTCCAAAATGAGAAAATCCGGGTGCTGAAGGCTTGGTATACCGCGGAAATACTTCAGCTTGCCGGAAAGCATAATGCGCATGCCGCTGCGGAGAATACGCTGGACATAGTAGGCGTTGAAAAACGCCGCCTGGATCCCGCTATCCATGTACAAGGTAAAGACGACGGTCTTGGAGGTATGGCGAGTGCGAACATCCTGGATAACACCGGTAATTGTTACTTGGTCACCTTCCTCGGCACCACCCAGGCCGACCTCTTTGTTGTGGCGGATGTAGTCGCGCGGGTAGTGACTGAGCAACTCACCGCAGGTGGTGTAGCCGAAGGCTTTTTTAAGCGCCGCCGCATCCTTCTTCTCTAGTACGTCAGTGAGTTTGCGGTCATCCTGCCACCCCAGCACGGTCTATTCCACTCCAATCTCAGTGCGCGTGCCCGGCACGCGTACAACGACCACGTCCACTCCCAGGCTGTGAGCGAGTTCCTCGCCGGACACCTCGAGGGCTGTGAGCACGGTGACTTGTTCACCGCCATGGGCTAACAGCGACCGAGAAGCCTGTTCGACTGCGTCCACGGTTTCTTCCGCTGGATGCCCCACACGCATGGACCGTGCCGCATCTCCCATGACAGCTACTACCTCAGCAGTATCCGGGTTAGTCGGCTCATAGACGGACATCGCCGCTAGGCCCGCTACCAGAGAATCGGCGGGAATGACGCTAGCTTTCCCCGCATCACCTCCGTACCCATTGGTCAGGAAAAGATCACCCGCAACAGCTTCGTCCACTCTGGCGCCAGGTTCGACCACCTGCACCCCGACCTTCTCAAAAAGCTCCCTGACCGCACCGTCCGGCACGGCAGCGAAGATCCGTCGCGCTGACTCCCCTGCGGTGTCCTCCGCTGCCTTTACTACTGCCGGTAGCGCTTCCAGCCTCACGTCGCTGACCTTGCCCAGCGCATAGGCCTTTTCGATGACCGCCCCTGCTTCCGCGCTGTGGATATGCACGCTCGCAGATTCATCGGTGGCGCGCGCAATGACGAGGCTATTGCCCATGGAGCTCAAGTTTTCTTGGAGCACATCCAAATCGCCTTCATAGAAGAAAATGGCTTCGATCTCGGATCCAGGCAACTCCGTCCCAGCCGTCTCGGAACCGGGCCGCGGGCTGTTCTTGCACTCACCGGATTTCAGTGGCTGCACATCCGGTTCCTCGCCGGTGACCTGGGCCAGCAAACACTCCAACAAGATCACCAGCCCCGCACCGCCGGCGTCCACGACGCCCGCTTCGCGCAGAGCAGGCAGCTGCGAGGGGGTTTCAGCAAGTGCGCGCCGGGCAGCATCGAGTGCCGAGACAAGAATGTCGTGCAGCTGCGCACCGGACTTCTCAGCCGCAGCGCGCGCAGCGTCACTGGCAGCGCGCAACACGGTAATGATGGTGCCTTCCACGGGAGCCGCGAGGGCGCGGTCGACGAGATCGACGGCGTGCGTGAGGGCGGCGGCTAGGACAACGCCATCCACTCGCGACTCCGTCGTCGCCTCTGCTACGCCCCGCAAAACCTGCGAGAGCACCATGCCAGAGTTGCCGCGTGCTCCCCGCACGGATCCCAGCGCCAGCGCCTCAGCCACGTCCATCTCGCCTTTATCCGCTTCCGCCAGGGCGGCCTCCATGGTGTGTGCCATGTTGGATCCGGTATCGGAATCGGGGACGGGAAACACGTTGAGCGCATTAATCTCAGCGCGACGGCGTGTGAGTTCCTCCACGGTGCGCGCTGCCCAGGCATGCAGGCCGCGCGCGTCCAACTCGGCGGGATACGACATGTGGGCTAGTTTACAAGCGCCAGTCCACGGGCGTGACGCCGCGGGCCTCAAGGGCGGCATTGGCGCGGGAGAAAGGCTTCGAGCCAAAAAATCCGCGCCGCGCTGACAACGGTGAAGGATGCGGTGAGGTAATGCACTCAGTACCGGGAAGAAAAGCTTGGCAGCTCTGAGCGTCACGTCCCCACAGTATGGCGACGATGTCACGGCCCGCCAGCGCCCGAATAGCGGCTTCCGTGATCGGCTCCCAGCCAATGCGTCGGTGCGATCCTGCCTGACCAGGCGCCACGGTGAGAACTCGGTTGAGCAACAGCACACCCTGGTTGAACCAGGCGCGCAGGTCCCCGTCCTCGCGGCCTTGAATCCCTAGGTCGTCGTGGAGCTCAGCGTAGATATTCGTCAAAGAACGAGGCGCGGCCACACCAGGTCTCGTGGAGAAAGACAAGCCCATTGCATGCCCCGGGGTGGGATACGGGTCTTGGCCCACGATAAGTACGCGAACCTCCTCCACAGGCAGCGCCAACGCAGCACACACATCCTCAGCCGGGGGCAGATAACTTTGTCCAATGCGCTGCTCGATGCGCGGAAGGTTCTCCTCCAGCGCCTCACGGATATGAGGCATCCAGGAATAGTGGATGCGCGAGGTATCAATCATGCAAAGCTCTCCCAACCACCGCTATAACGAGGTTCATCGCCCCCCACGGTAACGCCTGTTCCACGCAGGACCGTACCTATTTTTCGGAAGCCAGAAGGAGCGGCCTTGCACGTCGTGGCCAGCAGCGTGTGATCCTCACCGCCGGTGAGAACCCACTCCCATGGGTCCACGTCCAACACCGCGCCGGCGGCGGCCAGAAGTGGGTCGGGCGCAATAGCTGCCGGATCCAGGTCAATGTGCACCGACGAGCGCTGCGCCATGAGGCCAACATCGCGCACCAGCCCATCAGAGTTATCCGTCATTGCGGTCGAACCGGTAGCGCGCGCAATGACGCCTCGCCCCGGGGTGAGGGTGGGGGTGCAGTGGGCGTCGACAAGCGGCCACAGATCTTCTAGTTCCTGCGGCAGTGCCCGACCGAAACGCTCGAGCAAGGCCAAACCGGCGGCAGAGTATCCAATCTTACCGTGTGCCACGAGGGTTTGACCTGCGCGCGCCTTATCCAAGGTCAACGGTGCGCCACTGCCGCCTAGCGAACCAAGCGCCGTGACGTTGAGCACGAAGTGATCACTGCGGGTGAGATCACCTCCGACGAGCTCGGCGTTATACACTGCGCAGCGCTCGGCAATTCCCTGCGCAATGCCGCGCACAAAATTCACCGGTGTGTCTCCAGGAGCCGCAATGGCGAGGAGGGCAGCAGTGGGGCGCGCACCCATGGCTTCAATATCGGCAAAATTGCGCACAATCGCCTTCTGGCCCACCTCCGAGGCTGTGGACCAGTCGCGGCGGAAGTGGCGGCCTTCGACCATCATGTCCGTGGACGCCACAGTGCGGGAGTTGGGTGCTGCTGGGTACAGCACTGCCGCGTCGTCACCGTTAAGAGCGCTGGGCGCAGCGGCAACGATCTCATGAATGACATGCCTTTCCCCGGCTTGCTCGAGCGTGTGCGACAAACCATTCGCCTCCTTCTCAATTTTCTGGCTTCGGGGGTTAGGATATGCCCCTATGGATACCCAATTTAACCGCACCGCCATCTACGTCTCACTCGGGCTAGCCATCGCCATGGTGTTTGCGGTGTTGTTGGGCGCCAAGCTCGTCTTCACCAACGCCGCGCAGCAGCCGGTAGCCTTGCCTCCTACGCCTTTTGAGGCTGCAGACTCCCCCGAGTGTGCGCAGCTAGTGGAAGCACTTCCTGACGAGCTTCTGGGCCACCCTCGTGCCGAGCTCGCCGAGCCCGCACCAGCTGGCGCTGCCGCGTGGTCAAGCTCCTCCGAGGAGCGCGTAACACTGCGGTGCGGCGTGGATCTGCCGCAGCAGTACACCGAGTATTCGCAAACCACTGACGTCGATGGTGAGGACTGGCTGCAGGTCACGGACGCCACTCCCGGCTCACATCTCACCACCTGGTACACCACGGAGCGAAACCCTTCTATCGCGGTGACGACCATAGGTAATGAGGCACCGCAGGGGCTTAGCGACGCCCTCTCGGCCCTCCCCCAGGAATCCCTTCAGCCGAACCCCGCCCCGCTGTCGGCGCTTGCGTCGGGTCCGGATTCCATGTGCCCGGACCTTGAGTCGGCGCTGCCAGAATCGCTCGCAGAAGGCTACACGCGCCGCGAAGACGTGGGCGATGACAACACGTGGGTCTTCAGCGCACCGGGCCGCGAGGAGATCGTCGTGCGCTGTGGTGTAGCCGCCCCGGAAAATTACGCTGCCGGTGTGCAGCTTCAGCAGGTCAACGAAGTGCCGTGGTTTGAGGACACCACCTTGGGCGAGGGCACAACAGCGGGCACATGGTTTGCTTTGGGCCGCGCAGACGACCTTGCGCTTTCTGCTCCCCAGGATGCCGCACATTCCGCGCTCGTGCGGCTAAGCGACGCCCTGGCAGAAGCCACGCCGGAGCAAAGCTAGGCGCGGAGCATCAACCGCGCGACAGCGCAGTGCGAATCAGCGTATCGAGAAGCTCCGCATAGCTCACACCGCCTGCGGCGAAAACTTGCGGGTACATCGAAATCGGGGTGAAGCCCGGGAAGGTATTGACCTCGTTGATGTAGTAGGTGTCTTCGGTGATGAAGAAATCTACGCGGGACAGACCTGCCGCACCTAGCGCGCGGAAGGCCTCAATAGCGCGCTCGCGGATTTCGGAGGTAAGTTCCTCGCTCAGTGGCGCGGGAATTTCAGCGGAGACACCTTCATCGAGGTACTTCGCATCGAAGCCATAGAAGCCTTCCTCGGACTCGGTGGTCCCCAATAGCTTGGCCGGGACGGACGCTTGAAGGGTTCCATCCGGGTGCTCAAGTACGCCGACTTCGACTTCGTCGCCGCAGATTTCAGGCTCCACGAGCACCTTATCGTCAGATTCGTAGGCCAGTTCTACGGCCGCCTCAAAATCCTCCCAGGCCGAGACCTTGGAGACCCCGATGGAGGAACCACCACGTGCCGGCTTAACAAAAACGGGAAGGCCAAGGCGGTCCTTCTGGACGTCGTCCAGCGCCGTTTCTCCAGTAAGTACCTCCTGTGGTGCCACGGGCAAGCCCTCAGCCACGAGAAGTTTCTTGGTGAATTCCTTGTCCATACCCACGGCCGAAGCCAACACTCCGGCGCCCACGTAGGGGATGCCCGAAAGCTCGAAGAGGCCCTGCACCGTGCCGTCCTCGCCGAAAGGCCCGTGAAGGACCGGCACGATGACATCAACCTCGGTGTAATGCTCGTGGCGGGTGACATTGTGGATGCGACCACGGGTGGCCGGATTAAGAGAGAGCGCAAGCTCATCGTGCAGCTCGACTTCCGGCATGCGGCCATGAACAATCTCAAGGCCCTCACGGGTGCCCTGGGTCCACGTACCTTCACGGGTAATACCGATGGGCACAACGTCATACTTCGCCGGATCGAGGTGCTCCATGATGGCACCGGCAGAAATGCAGGACACCGAGTGCTCGGAGCTGCGCCCACCGTACACAACGGCCACGCGCACAGGTTTCGCTTCAGTCATACCCGGCAACTTTACTCGGCTTTACTCCGCCTTCTTGGTGCGACCCATCAGAGCCACGATCATGTCGTCCACACTGACCCCTCGATGGCACACGCCATAGACGGCCTGGGTAATCGGCATCTCGACACCCGCGCGCTGCGCAAGGCGGAAAATCGAGTCAGAGGAAATCACGCCTTCCGCTACCTGACCGTTAGTGGCCGCCTTGGCTTCCTCCAATGTCCCGCCCTGGCCCAGGCGGTAGCCGAAGGTGCGGTTACGCGAGAGCGTCGAGCTACACGTGGCCACAAGGTCACCCATTCCAGCCAGCCCGGAGAACGTAAATGGATCTGCTCCCAGCTCCACGCCAAGGCGCGTTATCTCTGCCAACCCGCGGGTGATGATGGTGGCCATGGTGTTATTGCCCAATCCTTTGCCGGAGGCCATACCGCAGGCGAGGGCGATGACGTTCTTGCAGGCACCGCCGATTTCTGCACCGATGACATCGGTATTCGTATAAGGGCGGACGTACGGCGCTGCGGCCGCGTGCTGGACTTCCTGTGCACGGTTCTCGTCGGTACAGGCAATAACGGTAGCGGCTGGTTGCTCCTGGGCCACTTCTTTGGCCAGGTTCGGCCCAGAGAGTACGGCGATACGGTCTTCTTCTACGCCTGCGGCGTCGGCGATGACCTCACTCATCAGGTTCAGCGTTTCCTTCTCCACGCCCTTGGAAATGGAGACCAGCGTGGCGTCTTTAGGCAACATGGGCGCCCAGGTTGTCAGGTTGCTACGCAAGGTCTGGGAAGGCACGCCGAAAATCACAATGGACGCACCGCTCAATGCCTGTGCGGGATCCGTCGTTGCCTCGATGCTCTCGGGCAGTGGCAGGTCCGGCAAGTAGTCAGGATTCTCGTGGCGGGTATTAATAGCTGCGGCCAGCTCCTCACGGCGTGCCCACAGACGGACCTCGTTCCCGGCGTCCGCAAAGACTTTGGCCAGCGTGGTTCCCCACGATCCAGCTCCCATGACAGCCACATTAACCATGTGCTACCTCACTTTTAGAACAGGTTTGTCGGTTTTCACCATTAAAGCACGCTCCGCTTTAGAGCACGTTCGGCGCGTAAGACTGCATCATTGTGGCCAGTGGAGGAAAATGGAACACGCGAAAACACCGGCGTTTGAAGGAGCAGCATGCCCAAGGCAAAAAACATGCACGAAACGGACAAGGACGTTCAGTCGGAGGTGTTTATTTCCGGCCGTCACCAGGAGGTTCCTGTGGATCCGGCCGATGAGTTCAAGCGCACCACTCTCGCTGCCGGTGCCGTTTTGTGGCGTGGCGATCCGCAAGATCCGGAGGTCGCCCTCATTCACCGCCCGCGTTATGACGACTGGTCCTTGCCCAAGGGAAAGGTTGACCCGGGCGAGTCTCTTCCCACAACAGCAGCGCGCGAAATCCTTGAGGAGACGGGTTACACGGTGCGTCTGGGCAAGCTCATTGGCAAGGTAGCTTACCCGGTCCAAGGCCGTACAAAGGTGGTGTACTACTGGATGGCTCGCGTACTGGAGGGCACCTACACTCCCAACGATGAGACCGATGAGCTGCGTTGGATGAAAATTGATGAAGCCTGCGAACTACTTTCCTACGAAGTGGACACGCAGGTCCTTGCTAAAGCTCAGAAGCGCCTGCGCTTGGCACCCACGACGCGCGTGCTCTACGTTCGCCATGCCCATGCCCATCAGCGCCGTTCCTGGGAGGGCGATGATAACTTGCGCCCGCTCGATAAGAAGGGCCGCCGCCAGGCAGAGATGCTCGTGCCCATGCTTACCCCGTATCACCCCACGGCCATCTACTGCGCCCTTCCGCAGCGCTGTCAGCAGACTGCTGCTCCACTTGCTGATGAGCTGGGGATGGACATTGCCATCAACAAGGCCTTCGGCGATGAGGTATTTGATGCCAATCCTGATGTCGCGCGCGCGGCTTTTCAGCGCGTCGTCGACGGCGGCGGAGTCCCCGTCATTGTGAGCCAGGGACTCACCATCCCTGGCATCATCGAGTCCTATGCCCCGAAGTTCATCACCACTCCGATTGAGGAGCTGAAGTTTAAGAAAGCCTCGGTCTGGGTACTGTCCTTCAACGATGGCGAGCTCACCGGCGCGGACTACCTAGCTAGCCCACTACCAGTGCGCTAACTACTCGCTGGAAGGATTACTCACGGGGAGGCATTCCGTCTTTTGGCTCATGCCTCCGCCGCCCTCACGATTATGGCCACAGCCTGCACTGCTGCTGTGAGAGGGCACGAGCGGCAATCGCGTAACCCAACGCCGTAATGGGAAAGGCGGGGATGAAGCCGATAAACGGCATCAACGAGAAGGCGAACTGTATCAACCCGAGCAGAACGACAATGCCCAAGGAGGTACCGAAGTTCTGGCGCACCATCTGTTGGGACAGGCTCAGGCACTGCCCCACAGAAAGGGAGGGTTCTTTGGCCTTAATGACCGGTGCTGCCCAGAACAGCACCATCGCAATAATGCCGGGGATGATGAGCACAAAGCCCACGGTGACAATAAGTCCAACGCACAGAAAGACCTTCATCAGACCAGCGACGGATTTGAACTGAAAGAAGTCTCCGAAAGTGAGTTTTTCACCGTCCATCGCCTTATTGGCGGCATAGCAAAAGTTTGCCTGCATCCACAACATGCAGGCAAACACGCAACCAAAGATTGCGCCGAACGTCAGCAGCAAGGCGACGACGCCCGCAAAATTCAAAGGCTCAGAGGCCGCGGTTGAGGAAACGCTGCCCATAACAATGGCGACGATGAAGGACACCGCCATCACGGCAAAATTGACCGCAAAATAGACAGCGGTAAGTATGCCCAGATGGGCAAGGATACCCACGATCCACTCCGCGGCAGCATCCCCGAAGGCTTTAAAAGACTGCCCAATAATATAGCCGGGCTCTGCCTGCGGCACCCCCATCATCACTGGGGGCTGCTGCGGCCATGGCCCTTGTTGATACGGGCCGGTTCCGTTGAAGTGGTTCCCATAGGAGCCCGAGTAGTTTCCACCCCCATAGGGCCCCGGCTGATAGGGGCCACCGTGTCCTGAGTAGGGTGGCACCCCTCCTCCCTGCGCTCCATAACCAGATTGGTGTGGCCCCATGTTGGGGCTGGAGGAGCCTCCGAATCCGCCTTGCCCGGTATACCCGTGTGGCCCGTCAAATCCTTCATATGGGTTGGTCATGCACTGGAGTCTATAGGGAGTTTCGGTGTCGGCGCACTGAAGTGCCCTCCATCCCGGCAATAACAGGGGTCTATTCCCCACGCAACGCAAGTGAAGTCATTCCGCCCCACGACGAAAGGGGCGCCGTCTTTGACGAACGCCCCTGTCACACAATCCAGATGTTAGGCCCAGCGCATGGCCGGACGCTTGCGCACGGTGCGCACGAAGAGGACCTGTCCCAAGCCCATGAGCGGAACAGCACAGAGCATTCCAACAATGGGGATCAACATGAACAAGTTCACCAAGATCGTGAACACGAGGTAGAAAAGGAACATCTGACCGAAGTTGTTCACGACAAGGTTCTTCGATTCTTTGAAGCACTCACCAATACTCTTTTCGGGGTCTTCAGCTTTGATCACCGGTGCCGCCCAGAAAAGCACGGCCGCCACGATGCCCAGAACGATGGTAAAAGTACCGATAACAACAGCAATGATATAGCAGACGTACACACCGAGAATACCCTTGACGTTGCCACCCTTAAAGTAGTCGCCGAAAGAGACGTTTTCACCATTAGCAATCTTGCATGAGGCGGAGATGCTGGCGGCATACATCCAAGCAGAGAGAAAAATCACCAAGAGGTAAACAACGACCATAGCGAAAATGCTCAATGCCCCAAGGCCCGCAGAGCCATCGTCGGAAAAGACGTCAGCCGCTGGGTCATACGACGAGGCGGAAGTAGACGCAGCAGCTAAGCTCAGAACCAAAATGAGCAGAAAAACACCAAGTACAATGATTGCGTAGTAAGTTAGAACAGCCAAAGCACCAGGCATAGGCTGCTTGAAATAGCCCTTGAACGCCTGACCGATGGAATCCATGGCGTCGACCGGCGAGACGGTCAGACCACCTTGCTGCTGGTAACCCGCGCCATAGCCACCTTGCTGTTGGTAGCCCGCGCCATAGCCACCTTGCTGCTGGTATCCCTGACCGTATCCGTTGGGATCCTGGTACTCCTGACCGTACGTACCCTGGCTGGCACCGTAGGAGTTCTCCCCGTACGAAGTTCCGCCGTAGTTGTTGTTGCCAAAGCTACTCTGGTCGGATCCATAGGAGCCATAGGTATTTCCACCATTGGAGGCCTCGTTGCCGGACCCATAGGTTCCAGAGCTGTTCGGGCCGTTGTTTCCGCCGTGCTGATCGCTGGACGGGTCTCTATTGCTATCAAAAGGGTTGGTCATGCGGAAAACACTAACGGCACCCTGTTAGGGGTGCCATATGAGACGGGGAATACCACCCCTTTCCTACCTCAGAAGGGGTTAACGATATTTACACATGAGGTTACCCTCGTTTAGTGGACACCCTATTTGTACGGATCTTGTGTCCGTAGGAGAGGATGTTCATTGTGAGTCAACAGCGCAAGAAGTACACGCCGGAGTACCGGCGTGAGGCCGCGAACCTGGTAATCGAGTCGCAGCGCCCGATCGCTCATGTGGCTAAGGAGATCGGTGTTTCCGCCGGGCTTTTAGGCCGGTGGGTCAAACTCGAGCGTGAACGCCGAGGAGCATCAGATGGGATGAGTGAGTCTGATCTTCGTGCTGAGAATGCTCGTCTGCGTCGGGAGCTGGCTGAAGCCAAGATGGATAACGAGTTTTTGTCAAAAGCGACAGCCTTCTTCGCCGCGAAGCAACGCGAGCAGAAAAGTTCGAATTGATGCAGCAGGAGAAGGCGAACTACAGCATCAAACGCATGGCACGACTATTAAAAGTGTCTCGGTCTGGATACTACAAATGGGCCCATGTGCAGCAGAAACGACTATCCGGAAAGGATGATCGGGCAGCATTTTACGATGATGTTGACCGTAAGATTCATCAGATTTGGAAAGACTCCGATGAGGTTTATGGTGCTCCGCGGATCACCGCAGAACTTACCGAGCGCTACCACATTTCGCTTAACCGTAAGACTGTGGCGAAGCGGATGCGCATGATGGGCATTGAAGGGATTTCACCGCGTGCCTTTGTCCCGGTGACAACCATTCAATCCAAGCGTAAGTCAACTCTTCCTGACCTGGTCAAGCGCATGTTTGATACTGGTGAGCTCAACCGGGTGTGGATGTCAGATATTACCTATCTGCGCACCGGTGAAGGCTGGTTGTACTTGTGTGCAGTACGCGATGGTCATTCCCGCAGGGTGCTGGGCTGGGCTATGGATAGTGTTCAAGACACAAGTTTGGTCGAACGGGCCCTGCGGATGGCGCACACGCTACGCGGTGATGTTCCTGATGGGCTGGTGTTTCATGCTGACCGCGGAACCCAATTCACCAGCGAGAAGCTCTGGGAGGTGTGCAGCAGACTGGGCATTGCTCAGTCTGTGGGGCGTACTGGTGTGTGCTTCGATAACGCGATGGCCGAGTCGTTCTGGTCGACGCTAAAGACTGAATTCTACGACCGGCAGCGATGGCCTACCCGTGATGCTGCACGCAAGGCCGTTGCCTACTGGATGGAAGTCGTCTACAACCGCCGGCGCCGGCACTCTGCACTCGGAATGGTCAGCCCCGTCGACTTCGAAAACCACATTGGTCCAACCACCAGTAGAAAAGAAATAGCTGCCTAACCACTAGGTAGCTCCACTACGTGTCCACGATTTGCGGGCAACCCCACACATTCTCACGCGATGCCGACCATTATTGTGCGCCAACTTTCGGCTTGAACGAGAGACGGCCAGCTTCGAAAGCTTCAATGTCCGCCTCGTTACGCAGGGTAAGGCCAATATCGTCGAGGCCTTCCATGAGGCGCCAACGAGTGTAGTCATCGATGTCGAACGTATAGCTGTTGCCGCCCACGGTCACGGTGCGTGCCTCAAGATCAACGCTCACCTGAGTTTCACCGGCTTCCAACTGCTTCCAAATAAGCTCAATATCCTCCTGTGCCATCAAACCGGTCAACAGCCCGGCTTTGCCGGAGTTGCCGCGGAAGATATCAGCAAAGCGCGAGGAAAATACGGCCTTGAAACCGTACTCCGCCAGCGCCCAGACTGCGTGCTCGCGGGAGGAGCCCGTGCCGAAGTCTGGACCGGCGAACAGGACTGAACCATCCTTGAATTGTGGCTGGTTGAGCACAAAGTTCTCATCCGAGCGCCAATTTGAGAACAGCCCCTCAGCAAAACCCGTGCGCTTGACAGACTTGAGGTAGCGAGCCGGAATGATCTGATCTGTATCCACGTTCGAAGCGCGCAGCGGAACACCAACACCGGTGTGGTTTACAAACTTGTCCATTGTCTTCTGCTTTCTCCCAATCTTCCTTGTACTTCCTCGTGGCTTCTTAGCCGTTGATGTCGGCCGGTGATGCCAGGTGGCCCAGAACCGCGGTGGCTGCTGCGACAGCTGGGGAGACTAGGTGGGTACGCCCGCCAGGGCCCTGACGGCCTTCGAAGTTGCGGTTGCTTGTCGACGCCGACCGTTCCCCCGGTTTCAATTGGTCCGGGTTCATGCCCAGACACATCGAACAGCCAGCCGTACGCCACTCCGCGCCAAAGTCGGTGAAGATCTTGTCCAGACCTTCTTCTTCAGCTTGGGCCTTAACTACAGCAGAGGAAGGCACAACCATCATGCGAGTATCGGCAGCAATGGTTCTACCCTTCACCACCTCGGCGGCTGCGCGCAAGTCCTCGATGCGCGCGTTAGTGCAGGAACCCAGGAACACGGTGTCGATCTGGATGTCTCGCAGCGGAGTGCCCGGCGTGAGATCCATGTAGGCCAGAGCCTTCTCGGTCGCCGCCTTCTCACCTTCATCGCCGAAGGATTCCGGGTCCGGCACTGAGGCGCTCAACGGCAGGCCCTGCCCCGGGTTAGTTCCCCAGGTAACGAACGGGGTCAGTGCGGAGCCGTCGATCTCCACGACGGTATCGAACTCAGCGCCTTCATCAGTCGGCAGCGTCTTCCAGTACTCCACGGCAGCGTCCCAGTCTTTACCCTTCGGGGCGAACTCACGCCCCTTGACGTACTCAAACGTGGTCTCATCTGGTGCTACCATGCCGGCACGGGCGCCAGCCTCAATAGACATGTTGCAAATGGTCATGCGAGCTTCCATCGACATCTTTCGAATAGCTTCGCCGCGATATTCAATAATGTGACCTTGGCCGCCGCCGGTGCCGATCTTGGCAATAATGGCAAGAATCAAGTCCTTGGCAGATACTCCTTCAGCCAGCTCACCGCTGATCTCAATGGCCATGGTCTTAAAAGGTTTCAGGGACAGCGTCTGGGTAGCCATGACGTGCTCGACTTCGGAGGTGCCAATTCCCATCGCGATGGATCCGAACGCACCGTGGGTTGAGGTGTGGGAGTCACCGCACACGATGGTCATGCCAGGTTGGGTAATGCCGAGCTGCGGGCCAACGGTGTGAACGATGCCCTGCTGAGCGTCACCCATCGCATGCAGTCGAACACCAAACTCCTCGCAGTTCTTGCGCAGGGTGGAAACCTGGGTACGGGATACCTCGTCCTTAATCTCCAGCAGGTTACCGGTCTTGATACCCACTGTAGGAACGTTATGATCTTCGGTGGCTAGGTGCAGCTCTGGGTGACGCATCGTGCGTCCAGCCAGGCGCAACCCATCAAAGGCCTGTGGGCTGGTAACTTCATGCAGGAGCTGGAAATCGATAAAGAGGAGATCTGGCTCCCCATTCTCGCCCTTGCGCACAATGTGGTCACGCCACACCTTCTCTGCCAGTGTCAGTTTCTCAGTCATAAGCCTCTCCACTTGAAATCTCAATCAATGGGACGTAGATTTCATTTTATGGGAGAGTATAGCGCAGTATCAGGAATAAAGGTATTGGATCGCGCCGTCGCAATCATGATGGCCGCAACCAACCACCCCTCCACACTCAACGAGCTCTGCGAGACCACAGGTTTACCACGAGCCACCGCCCACCGTCTGGCGACCGCACTGGAAGCACACCGCATCCTCACCCGCACCGCCGACGGCAAGTGGGGCGCGGGCCCTGCCCTGCCGGGAAACCGAGACCGCATCATCGAAACCGCAGGCCCTATCATGGAGGAACTCCTCGAGGCCACCGGTGAATCCGTCCAACTCTACGAGCTCTCTGGCACAACACGCACCTGCATCGCTACCCGCGAGCCGGAGTTTGGACTCCACAATGTGGTCCCCGTTGGCCGCCAGCTACCCCTCACGTCTGGCTCGGCAGCACGCATCTTCGCCGCATTTGGGGACGCCCATGTGGCCGACGCCCTCTTCAGCGAGCGCGATGTTGAGCTCGCACGCGAGAATGGATATTCAGAATCCATCGAAGAGCGTGAGTCTAACCTTGCCTCCGTGTCTGCTCCCGTCTTCGATGGCGCGGGGACGTTTATTGCCGTCCTCTCCGTGTCAGGCTCAGCAGATCGTTTCCGCCCATCGCCTGCGGACAAGTTTGCATCTGTGCTCATCGCCGCCTCCAAGCGGCTCACCGCCGCGCTCTCCAATGATGGCGCCTAAGGGAGCCCGGAAGGCCTGCTACACGCTCAGGCCGAAGTAGGCAGCAAGTCCACGCAGCCCTTCGGGCCCGTTACTACTCGTGGAGGAGAGCGCCTCTCCCCGTTCCTGGACCGATCGCACCACATTGGCTGGTTCACGGTGTGGACGGCGAGGCACATAGCCTTGGTGAGGCAATCGCGCGAGCTCATCCGCATGCGGCATGCGGGCATAGTTGGAGAAGGTCATGTCCTGACCATTGCGGTTGACCACGGTAATGCCCTGATAGATCCCCACCACTCCGGGGCGACCTTCAATAGACACTGGCCCGCCACTATCCCCAGGGGAAAGCGAAAAACCTGCGGCGTAGTGCATCCCTGGAAACACTCCTGGACCACGCACGGTCGGCCCACAGTGGCGTCCTGCGTAGCGGCCATCCATACACACGTTGACACCCTCCCCGGGTGGGGGTGCCATCCCGTCACCCGTCAGTGGATTTCCCCCGGAAGAAGTTCCACCTGCAAATTGGATATAGGCCAAGTCGTGGCTTGCAGCGCCAGACGGCTTAAACCATCGCAACGTACCTACGTGCTGACCGGAATCGGTATAAACCTGCCCACCATCGAGCCCACAATGGGCCGAAGTCCAAGCGCGAGTTGGCTCAACATAGCCGACACTGCATTCCGCGCCGTCCGAGGTGATAACTTTCTGCCCCTGCGTGATCTGAACCGTGGCAGTAGCGGTCGCAACTGGTGCCACCCATGGCACCATCGACACAGCAAAAGCACTCGCAACAGCGGCCAGGCTACGCGTAAGTTTCGTCGTCATGCACTTACTGTAGCACCCCCGATACCCCCGCTATTGAAACTCTAATGAAAACGCAGTTAAATGAAAATGGATTGAAACCCCCACGTTCATGAAGGAGAAGTCATGACCCACACCATCCACGAAGAGCACGCCCACACCCACGGCGAAGGCTGCGGCCACGTTGCTTTCCAGCATGGCGATCACACCGACTACGTTCACGACGGCCACATCCACCGTGAGCACGAGGGCCACTGGGATGAGTGCGAGACGTCTGAGCACCACGTTCACGAGGACCACGACCACGAGCACGGCGAGGGCTGCGGCCACGTCGCCGTCCCGCACGGCGATCACGTGGACTACCTGCACGATGGCCACCGCCACGCCGCCCACGACGGACACTGGGACGATCACTAAATCCCAACCACTTTCCACACGCTGCCCGGCTACAGCACTTCACTGAGCAGGGCAGCGTTCCCCGTTTTCCCACACCATATGGCTAGGCAGGCGTTAGTGTGGGGCCATGACTTCCTCACAGACCCCTTCCTCCGCACGCCGATTCCTCACGGCACTGACCGCCGTAGCCACCGCGGGCCTCCTCGCAACTGGCTGCTCCTCTACCACCACCGAGACCGCCGCCCCAACCACTGCCCCAGCCACCTCCGAGGCAGCAGAGCCTTCATTCAAGAACACCTACCCAGCTTTCAAGCCGCTTAACGACGATTCCCACGTCGAGGTACCTGCAGGCCCTGAGCCCACCATTCCGGGTGGCTCCGCACCAGAAGGACAAGCAGGCGCTCAGCCGCAAGCTGCGCAGCAGCAGGGCGCACAACAACCCCAAGCAGCCCAGCAGCAGGCTCCACAGACTACACCTCCCCACCTCCAGGGAGTAGAGCCCGGACAGTATGTCATGCCACCTGGAAGCCGGAAAACGATTGAATCCGCTCGTATTGGTTCCCTCAACCACATACACGAGCAGCTACCAGAGAACCAGATTAACGGCGCCAAAGTCGATGTGTTCGGCACCCCCGCCACGATGTGCCAGACAGGTGATGGCTACAACATCACCTACGTCCTTGCAGGACCAAATACCAGCTGCGATTTTGCCCGCTCGACCGCTGGCCACCTCATGAGTCTTACTACCAGCTCTTTGGAAGACCTTCGCGGATACGTTCCACCACAGATTTCCGTCACCAGTCCGGTGACCCATCAAACTTACAACCTTGCCTGCAGGACCGACGATCGCGAGATCATCCGCTGTACCGGCGGCAACAACGCCGAAATCATGATTGTCTAGAACCCTAGAAGTCGCGAAAGCAAAAAAGCGCTAAGCCATAGGAATGGCTTAGCGCTTTTCGTTGTACCCCGTACGGGATTTGAACCCGTGTTACCGGCGTGAGAGGCCGGCGTCCTAGGCCGCTAGACGAACGGGGCTCGTTTAGCTGTCCGTTGCGGACCTGCTAAACACTATAGGATCTCCGAAAGATTGCACAAATCGGCAGGTAAATACACTTATAAACAGATAAAATCCCGAACCTCGTTGCCCTGTTGTGGCTGCGGTGACTACTTGAATTCTCTCGGCCTGGGTGCGGATCGAATCAGTGGTTATTCCGCTGGCTTACCGTGGGCAGCTAAGGCCGGAACACTAGTGTGCAACGCTGGAGGTTCGGGAGGACACGTGCGCTAACAGCATGTGGTGCAAGGCTCCTACTTCGCTCGAGAGTTGGCTTTAAGAAGTTATGGATTATGGCGATGCCGCCTCGTACTATCTGCTAGAGTCGCGTCGGCGATAGTGATGATTTTCAGCTTCCGCCATCCGCTCTCCTTTCTTCCGGGAATGTCCTGTACCTGCAGTGTAAGCCCGGCGCACGCACACCGAAAGCACTTAGACCAATTGGACACTGGTTTGCCCCCTGGTCCTTAAATTCAGTTCCCTTGAACCTAGGCTCTCCCCTCACCGGTATGGGGCACAACAAGACCACTGCCCTCCTAAGCCAAGAGAAGCTCCCCCATCTTTCCTGTCAATGCTTCTCACTACATCCCTTTACTTGCACTACTTGCAAGTGTTAGTTTTGCACTAGTTGCAAGTAAGGGAGTTGAGCATTGAACGACGATCTAAAAGTCATTGAGGAAGCCCAAAAACGCACCGCCTGGACTCAAAGTCCGTGGGCGGTTGCGCTTGTCGCGCTCGGCATCGGCGGCGGTCTCGCGCTAACCAAACTGTCATGGTGGTACGGCCTCGCAGTTCTCGTACCGACCTTTATTCTGGGCTATCTCCTCAAGGACAAGATTGCGAACCCATTCGTGCGCCCCGATCCGAATATGGGGCCAAGTAACAACCGCGCGACCTGGTCACGGGTACTGCTGCCCGGTGCAATGATCATGTCCACCACCCCAACTCCGGACTCATGGCCGTGGATGGTGGTCTGCGGCGCAATTGTCTCTGCGGCAACGGCGTGGATGCTGTATGAGAACCGTAATGCCGCCGTCAAGGGCGTCAATGCCTAAGGAATCTACGCACCGTCCAGCCGAACTGGATCCAATCATCCATCCCATTAATCGGCTCAAAATCTGCGCCACGCTATTCTCCGCAGGCGCAACTGCCGGCCTTCAGATGAAGTACAGTCTGCTTGCTGACCTCACGGAACTTCCCGCCGATACGCTGTCGAAGCAGTTGAAGCATCTCGAGAACAACGGGTACGTAAGCCGTACGCGCGAGTACGGCTCCACGCGCGCGAAGGATACCGTGTGGGTCACGCTTACTGAGGCAGGGACTCGGGCCTACACACAGCACGTGGAGGCACTCAAAGCAATGACCAAGGGCCTATAGACCGCGCAGCCACTGCGTGAGGCGCTCCTCCAACTGTGGAAACTCGGTATAGCCGTCGCTTTCGAGGAAATGCCCAGCATCGTGGATGATGATGGGGGTGGCCGAGAGTGCGTCGGCAAGCTGCTGCGTTAAGACTGGATCCACGAGGATATCGTTAGTGGACACGAAGACCTCTGTGTGAGCAATGTGGGGCTTGATAGCAGGCAGGTCGACATGTGCTTGGCCAATGAACTCGTCGAGTTCTGGAATAACGCGAAGCTTTTCCACGAACCCAGAGACGATAAAGAGACCGGGAAGCTCCCACTCGCCTTCTAATGCCGTGAGATAGTGCAGCAGGGCGATGCCGCCCAGGCTATGCGTAATGATGCAGGTATCAGAATCTGGACGCCCAATTTCGTTGAGTATCGCCTCAACCCACTCATCGAGCGTCGGCGCATTCGGGTCTGGCAACGCAATGGTATGAACAGCGTGTTGCCCATCGGCGGTCAGGCGTTGCTCTAACCACGGAAACCAGTGACTCTCGGGGCTGGCCTGATAGCCATGAACGATGTAGAAGTGCATGAGGCCGATACTAAAGCAGAAAAAGAAAAGGTGGCAAGCACCACATGCTTGCCACCCTACGTGGTACCCCGTACGGGATTTGAACCCGTGTTACCGGCGTGAGAGGCCGGCGTCCTAGGCCGCTAGACGAACGGGGCATAGAACTGTGACAACATAGTTTGACGCGAATTACTGCGTTAAATCGCTATCACTGCTGGCCTACCAGGACTCGAACCTAGAATGACGGTACCAGAAACCGTTGTGTTGCCAATTACACCATAGGCCATTATTGCGGTGAACTCGCTTGGGGCAGAACCCCTCGCTGCTCGCTGCAACGGTTTATAACTATATCCAGCACACCCGATCCACACAAATCGCCAGGCTAGAAGTGATTTTCGGGGCGCTGGGTCGTAACCCTAACGCCCCGAAATTACAGCCCTGTGAGACTGCTTCCGTGCTGTTACTCAGCACTCCACGGCGTAACGGCCAAAGCCGCCTTAAGGCGCGCCAAGGTGGACTCCTTGCCCAACAGCTCCATCGACTCAAACAGCGGCGGGGAAACCTGCTGACCGGAAATGGCTACACGCAGGGCGCCGTAGGCCTTGCGGGGTTTGAGCCCGAGGTCGTCGATAAGCGCGGCGGAGAGAACCTTCTCAATCTCCTCAGTCTTCCACTCCCCGAGCTCTTCCAGCTTGGCAATAGAGACCTCGAGCGGCTGCACGGCGTCATCCTTGAGATTCTTCTTCGCGGCCTTCTCATCGAGCTTCAACTCCGCATCCGGAGTGGTGAGGAAGGACATGAGGCCATAGGCATCCGAAAGGGTCTTGATGCGGGTCTGCACCAAGTCTGCGATGAAAGCAAACTTCTCCTCCGGGTAATCTGCCGGGAAGTCGGTGTACTCGCTCAGGTACTCACGAAGGCGCTGCGCAAAGTCTTCCGGCTTGAGCAGACGAATATGGTCGGCGTTGATGGCCTCCAACTTCTTCTGGTCGAAGCGAGCCGGGTTACCCAGCACGTCGTGCACATCGAAGTTGGCAATGAGCTCATCCACCGAGAAAATATCCTGATCCGCAGACAGCGACCAGCCCAGAAGGGACAGGTAATTGAGCATGCCCTCCGGGATAATGCCGTTGTCGCGGTGATTAAACAGATTGGACTGCGGGTCACGCTTAGACAGCTTCTTGTTGCCCTCACCCATCACGAAAGGCAGGTGGCCAAACTCCGGAGTCTGCTTAGCAATACCCAGCTCGATGAGTGCTTCATAGAGGGCAAGCTGGCGCGGCGTGGAGGACAGCAGATCCTCACCACGCAGGACGTGGGTCACGCCCATCAGCGCGTCATCAACCGGGTTAACCAAGGTGTAGAGCGGGGCACCATTGGAGCGAGCCACGACATAGTCCGGCTGAGTCTCCGACTTGAAGGTCATGTCGCCGCGAACCAGGTCCGTCCAGGACCAATCCTTATCCGGCATGCGCAGGCGCCACACCGGTTTGCGCCCTTCCGCCTCAAAAGCATCAATCTGCTCCTGGGTGAGGTCACGGTCAAAGTTGTCGTAGCCCAGCTGCGGGTCGCGGCCGGCCGCCTTGTGCCGCTCCTGGACCTCCTCGTTGGTGGAGTATGCCGGGTAGACGTAACCGCCATCCTTGAGCTTCTGCAGGACATCGGCGTAGATATCCATGCGCTGGGACTGGCGGTAGGGCTCATCAGGGCCACCAACGTTGACACCTTCGTCCCAACCCAAGCCGAGCCAGGTCAGGGAGTCAATGATGGCCTGGTAGGACTCCTCGGAGTCGCGAGCGGCATCAGTGTCCTCGATGCGGAAGATGAGCTTGCCCCCGGTGTGCCGGGCATAAGCCCAGTTGAACAGGGCCGTGCGGACCATGCCCACGTGGGGCGTGCCAGTCGGTGAAGGGCAGAAACGTACGCGGACGTCGGAAGTTTTCTCAGTCATGTTCCCCATCGTAGTTCAGCCCATCTGTCGTGCACCGCCCGCCCCACTTGGGGGTAGATGAAAGCAGTTTCCACTAATTGCATGCAGGGATTTTCCAACAACACTATAGGGAATGATAATCATTACTTATAGTGAAAATCTCCCACTAGAACTCAAGAAAGGTTTCACTCCACCGTGGCACGACTCCGCACTGTGGCGCTTCTTACCTGCGCCACCCTCCTTGCCTCCCCCGTACCTGCGCTCGCTGGCCCTGACGACGGCAAGCACGTGGCCACACAAACCCACATCGACTCACCAAAGTCGTTCTGGGAGAACAATTCCCTCACTCTAAAATCTCACTCGACGGATGCTGATCATGCACTCGACGAGACTGTGGCATGGGTAGGCAAAGGCTGGGGCCAAAACGGCAAGAACCAATACCAGTTCACTGTCCCCGAGGATCCTGCCCTTTCCTTCACAGGTCAGGCTGGAAAGACCTACTACATGGCCCCCGCTAGCGTGAACGGCACCCTCGATCCGGTCTGGATGGGGTTCGGTGCGGACACTGAGCTGCCCGTCGACGACTTCCGCGACAATATCGCCTCTCTCGACCTTCTCAGCGTCGATGGCCCAGGCGAGGTCGAAATGTTTGGCTACTACCCCGGCCCTGGCGGCCTGCAGCGCTTCTTTGGCACTACTGAAGGCGCCCCGCATTCCGCATGGCTGACCAGCGGCACGCACACTCACAATTACACGGTCTTTTCCAAGCCCGGCCGCTACGAGCTCACCTACCGAACCACCGCCCGAGACAAGAATGGCAAGCTCATTGCCTCCGAGCCGGTCACCACGTCTATCCAGGTCGGCGGTGAGCGCCCGCTCAAGGAGGCCACGCCGTCTTTGCGCGAGCGCTTTGACGCGGCATCGAGCGGTGACGCCTCCGCCAAGGATTACCAGCTCACCATCGCTCCGAAGAAGGACAAGGAGAAGGATGGTGATGAGAACCTCTCCTCCATCGACTTCTCCGGCGGCACGAACGGTACCCTGACGCTGCTTATCGACGGCTACTTCCTCACCGATCTCCCCGTCACTGACGGCAAAGCTCACTTTGATGAGTTCCTCGGCCCCGAGGCCTCAAAGATCCAAGCCGTCTACACCCCGGAGGACGACTCACCACGCTGGGTATCTGAGGAGCTCGACTACACCGAGGGCGCGAAGCTCAGCACATCATCCAAGAAGTCCGCCGATTCTTGGACTGAGACCTCCAACCCTCGCGAGCTTTCCTCCGGTGAGGAAATCTCCGTGTCAGATCCGAGTATCACCGCTCGCGCTGTTCCTGAAGGTGATGATGCTACGCGCATCATCGTTGAGGCTGCCGATAAGAAGCTCGACGGTTATGTCCACGGAGGATTCTTCAGCGGGGACAGCGACTACGCTGACATTCCTTTCGACGGTGTCATCACGGGCGGCCGCGCCGAGTTTGTCGTTGGTGCCGACAAGAACTTCAACGGCAACAAGGTTCGGCTCGATATCCTCCCGCACCCGACGGTGACGCAGAATTCCGGCTCCATTACCCTGACGGATTCCTTCGACTTCGGCCAGACCTACGAGTCCACCGGCGAGCTTGGCAAGGACTCCTCCGCCCCGACAGCGAAACCAGGCGACAAAGGCAACAAGGGCAATGGCAAGCCTGACGCCACTCCCCGCACTGGCGTCTGTGCCGACAAAAAGGTTTTGGACCATGGCCATGTCGATATCGCTGCGTCCCGCGAAGGCGACTCCTTCGCCGCGCGTCTCAAGGATGAAACCGCCATTGTGGATAAGAAGACCGTTGAGCGCCCGCTCGATGACGTCGTCCTTGCTATCCACGACAACGCTTTGCGTGCGCGCCCAGAGGTTCTCAAGGGCAAGGAATTTGATTACTTGGGCGAGGACAAGTTCTACCTGCTGCCGCAGACTCAAGAGCAAGGCATCATCTGGCCCGGTTACAACACCCAGAGCCTGAATTATGACGATTACAAAGACGGCACGGTGACGCTCAACATCAAGCCCACCGACATGCCGGAAGGCGGCAGTGTTGGTCTCTTTACTACCGAGGGCCTCGGCAAGTCCTTTACCCCACTGGTGAATTCCGCTGAGGGTGACTATTCCATTGAGACCACCTTCGCTTCTCATACGCACACCAACTGGGCGTTCACCAAGCCGGGCATCTACAAACTCGAGATCACCTACACCGCCACCACGAAGGACGGCAAGGACATCACGTCTGCGCCCCAGGCGCTCACCGTGGCCGCTGGCGACGCCGCGATTAAGGACTGTGTGAGCGCGAAGGGCGAGGGCGGCTCCAAAGGTAAGGGCGGCTCCAAAGACGAGGGCGGTTCCAAGGGCCAAGGCGGCTCCACGGGTGACGGCACGAAGCCAGAAAACTCGAGCAAGCCTGACGCTTCCTCAAAAGATTTGAAGTCTTCGAAGCCGAAGCTCCAGGGACTGTGGGGCCTTGTGCTTCCCGTCGTCCTGGCCATCGTTTTCCAGGGCTTCCTCAACTTCTATAACGACCACCGCCAGGACATCTCGGCCCGCCTGAATGGCCTCTTTGGCCGCTAGAAAAGGAGTTTCACAGTGAGCTTTATCTCTCACCGCACAGCTGCCGCCTCCATGGCGACGACGGCTTCTCTAGCCCTCGTGCTCATGGGCGCCCCGGTCCCCGCGGCCCATGCTGATGGCGAGGTTTTCGATTCCGGCCACGTCGATGCTTTCTACGTCACCGCCCCGGATGGCGAACTCACGTTGTCCTTAAAGGAGGACATCACCGGCAGTGGTGTTGTCCACCCCGGCAACGATGTCACCCTCAAGGTCACCGAGGAAGCATGGAACGACGCCACTGAGCGTATCGACGGCATCGAGATTCCCACCTACTACCTGCCGCAGACCCAGGACAGCTCGCTTCTGTGGCCGGGATGGGATACCCAGCCAGCGCAGTCCGCAGGGTACAAGGACGTTGACCTTGAGTTCGTTGAAGTCACCGGACCTGGAGACATCTTCGTCTTCGAAACCGCTGGCTTCGGCGACATTCAGCCGGTTACAGTGGAAGGCGCACTGGACCTGGTCAGCGGTGATGTCATCAACCAGGCTTACCCGGCGCACCGCCACGTCAACTGGGCGTTTACGGATCCTGGTATCTACACCATGACAGTTCAGGCGGTCTCTAATGGCGATGCCAGCAACCAGGTGACCTACACGTGGGACGTCGGTGACGGCGAGATGGCACCGCAGGATGCGGATGACTCTGAGCACAGTACTGACGACACCGGTGACACTGGTGACAGTGACGACGCTGTGCTTGGCGACGCCTCCCCCAACCCCCAGTCCCCTTCTGATGCCGGTGGCGAATCCCACGTGAGTTCTGGTAGCGCCCCCGGCGTGGCCAATGGTCCTGCAGCAGCAGCGAGTGCCAAAGGCACTCATAAGCCTAAGGAAGACAAAGACAGGTCGAACCGGAAAGAGCGCACTGATCGAAAGGATCGCAAGGAGCGCAGAGCTGAGCGCACTGCACACACGAGTCCTTCTGCTGAGAATGTCGACACCGTGGCCGCTACCGGCTACTACGACAGCGGACAGAGCCTCCTGCCGTGGGGTATCGGAATCTTGGGCCTCGGAATGCTGGTTCTCGGCCTGGCTGTAGCACGCCTAGCGTTGGCGAGGGGCCGCGACTGATGCCCTTGGCAACTCTACGAGCAGCGCGCCGCGGAGCTCTGCTCATAACGCTAACCACAGTGGCAGCAGTACTTACCAGCTGCGCGAGCACCGCTGCCGGCGATAATGCTTCCGATGGGGGCATGAAGGTGGTGGCGACGACGCCGATTCTGGGGGACGTCGCCAAGCACATCGCCGGACCCGACGCCCAGGTGACCACGCTGATTCCTGCAGGCAAGGACCCACACACCTTCGAGCCGAGCCTGCGCACCGTCAGGGATATCGCCACCGCCGATGTTTTGCTGGCCAACGGCCTGCTCCTGGAGCCGCAGAACCTTATGAAATCCATGAACGAATCCTCCGACGTTCCCGTGACGGAGGTAGCGGACCAAGCGTCTACGCGCGGCGCCACGCTCGTGCCGCTGGTGGAAAATGTGGCACTGGATGCCATCTGGCTGGGTCTGCGCGTGCGCAACGCACCTGCCGGGCGCAACAGTGTCACAATGCACCTCCTCGACGCCACAGGTCCCGGTGATGTGGCCGCCTACGTGGTCTCCACTTTCGGTACCCCAGAACCGTTGTTCAACACAGCCGATGGTGTCAGCGAGCGCGAGGATTCCACCACGCTGCCAGCCAACGCTCATACCCATGTCTCATGGGCATTTAGCAAGCCCGGCATTTACCGCCTGACCTTCGGCGCAACGGACTCGGCATCACAAGTCATCACGGTCGCCGTTGGCGTTACACCACCGGAGGGGATGCACTCACTGAGTGAGGGCCACGTCGACATCACCGCGGACTTGGGCACAGGCAAGCTGGGCCTTGAAGATCAGGGTGAACACTTTGACCCCGCCACCACAGCACTCAGTGTCCCGTCCTCGACCTTGCAAGAGATTCCCCCGGATCCCTCCTACCGCTTCCTCGGTCGGCCCGGCGACGAGACCTACCTGCTCCCCCAAGCAGTGCTGGGCAAGCACATCCACGGTGAAGTCGACCCACACCTGTGGCACAACGCTAAGAATGTCATTGCCTACGCCGAAGTTATCGCCGACCAGCTTGCCCTGGCGGATCCTTCGCATGGCGCCGAATACCGCGCCCGGGCCCAGGAGTACGCCACACAACTACGTGATACGGATTCTTATGTCCGTGACCTTCTGACTGCTATTCCTGAGCGCCGCCGCCACTTGGTGACCCCACACCACGGCTACACCTACCTCGAGCAAGGCTATGGCATTGACATCGCCGGATTTGTCACCCCGAACCCCGCCATCGAGCCTTCACCGCGCGACGTCATTGCCTTGCGCCGAACCTTGGAGAACCTACAGCTGCCCGCTGTCTTCATCGAGCCCACGCAACAGGCCAGCGCCGATGTCATCAGAGAAGCCGCGCACTCCCTAGGGATTGCGGTGTGCCCCATTTACGGCGACACTCTCGATGACGCTGTCCCCACTTACCTCGACCTCATGCGATTTAACGCCGAGTCACTCAACCGCTGTCTCTCATAAAGGAAATAAGAAATGACCATTACCGTTACCCGTTCACGCTATGCCCCGCGTCTCATGACAGCGCTGGCTGCAACGCTCACCGCTGCATGCCTAGCGATTGCCCCATCCGCCGCCTGGGCTGGAGATCTGGCGCAGGTTGTCAGCGCCGACGAAGACGTCGCTGCACCCGGTACCGAGACCACTATCGACCACGGCCACGTGGATCTAGGTCTGCAGGTCATTGACGGGCAGGCGAACTTTCTAGCCCGCGATGATTCGGCCGAGAAGCCAGTCTGGCGCGAGCTCGATGACGTTGTCTTTGATGTCAGCGACGATGCCCAACTTACTCTGCCGGAGGACGAAGCCTTTTCCTTTGTTGGCGCAGACCCAGGTTCTCACGTCTGGGTAGTTCCCCAGACCGAACAAGCCGACGTTCCGTGGCTGGGGTGGAATACGCAAGCGCCGTCGCTCAACGAGAACGTTGACCGAGGCCTCACCATGGAGTTCATCGGACACCAAGGGCCAGGTGATTTCTCCCTCTTCCTACAAAATGGCGGCTTTGAACCACCGCAGCTGCTGTGGTCCACCGCCGACGCCGCTACCGAAGGGTTCTGGGTGGACTTGGGCACGCATACCCACGCCAACTGGGTATTCACCGAGTCCGGTATCCACCAAGTGCGAGTACGCATGACGGGCGAGGGCTCTGGCGATAGCGCTGGTTCTGAGGTCTCGGCGGAGGCCACATTGACGTTCGCGGTGGGCAACGACACCGACGTGGCTGAAGCACAGACCACCGAGTGGGATGACTCTGCTGCGGCCATGAATGCGAACGAATCTTCCTCCCCCGGTGCCGTCCCAGTGTGGGTATGGGCTCTTGCGGGCCTTGGTGTGCTTGTGCTCGTAGCTGCTCTCATCGCCGCTGCACGCACGAAGGGTGGGCGACGTGACTAGTCCCCTCATTTCCGTAGAAGACTTAAGCGTCACTCTGGCGGGCCGCCGCGTTATCGACGATGCCTGCCTGACCGTGAACCCAGGTGAGTTTATCGGGCTGCTGGGCCCCAATGGCGCCGGTAAGACCACACTGTTGCGCGCTATCTTGGGCCTTATCCCTTCTACTGGCACGATTGACGTCACCACCTCGCTGGGCTACGTGCCCCAACGCCATGACGTGGAGTGGGACTTTCCCATTACCGTGGCTAAAGCCGTGCTCAGCGGCCGCACGGGGCTCGTGGGCTGGCTGCGCCGACCCCGCCGTGCGGACAAGGAGGCAACGCGCCGCGCGATTGAACTCACCAACCTACAAGATTTAGCACGCCGCCCCATCGCGCAGCTTTCCGGCGGCCAGCGCCAGCGCGTCCTCATCGCGCGTGCCCTGGCCACCGAACCGGACGTGCTGCTTCTCGACGAACCTTTTACCGGCCTCGACGCCCCCAACACCGAAGAGCTGTTGTACCTCTTTGACGAGCTCACCGCGCAGGGCACCAGCGTGGTCATGTCTACGCACAATCTCTCTGAGGCGGCCCACTCCTGCTCACGCCTTGTGCTCTTTAACCGGGGCATTGTGGCCGACGGTCCCGCGGAGGAGCTTCGCCTGCGTCCACAGCCCTGGAGCGATACCTTCGGTGTGTCGACCTCGTCGCCGCTGTTGTCCGCGATTGGGGTGGCAGCATGATCGACATTTCACTGTTCGAGTTCTTCCAAGACCTCGTCAACCCGAACTTGGACTTCCTAGCCCGCGCGGTGGGTATCTCCATCCTTGCTGCCATCGTGTGTGGCGTGGTGGGATGCTATGTCGTGCTGCGCGGCATGGCGTTTATCGGGGACGCAGTCTCCCACGCTGTCTTCCCAGGGCTGGCCATAGCCTTCGTGCTCCAAGGTTCTGTCCTTATAGGCGGTGCCGTGGCTGGCTGTACGGTGGCCCTACTGATTGCATGCTTTTCACAGCGCCGCACAGTGCGGGAAGATTCCGTCATCGGCATCTTCTTTGCCGCGTCCTTTGCACTCGGCATGGTGATCATCTCCCGTGTGGAAGGCTATACGGCATCCCTGACCAGCTTCCTCTTCGGCTCACTGACCGGTGTATCCCGCACGGACCTCTACACGGCACTCGTTGTCACCGTGCTCATCGTGGGTGTCATCATCCTTCTCGGCCCACAGCTCACCGCGACGTGCTTGGACAAAGAGACCGCTCGCGCCATGGGCCTGCCGGTCTTCGCTCTGGATATCGTGCTCTACCTGTGCGTGACGGGCGCGGTAGTGATTTCGGTCGGAACGATTGGCAACATCCTCGTTCTCGCCCTGCTCATTACACCGGCTGCCACGGCACGCCTGCTCTGCGACTCACTAGGAACGATGATGCTGAGCTCTGCGCTCATTGGTTCACTGGGCAGTTTTATCGGAATCTACCTGGCGTGGGCCATTGACCTTCCCGCCGGAGCCACCATCGTTTTGCTGCTCACCGCCTGCTTCCTCGTGGCATGGGTAGCGTCTCCCTTCCTGAGTTCCCGACGCGCTACTGCTCTTACCCCTCAACCTAAGGAGTCCCTGTCCGCATGAACCGCTTCATCATCCGCCCATTGACCCTCACCACCGCCGCGGCCTTGACGCTCGCAACTCCGCTCTGTGTTGCTGCTTCCCCACTGGCCTGGGCTGCTGACTCTGCCGAAGACAACTCCACGTGCGATGCCGATTCGCAGCACGCCTTTACCCGTGGGCACCAAGACTTGGCGCTTATAGGCAATAGCGGTGATCTAGACTTCGTTGCCCGCGACGATGAATCCGGGCGTGACTATTCCTCGGGCGATTTCTACGTCGAGGTGGGATCGAACGCAGCCTTCGAAGATTCCGCCGGCGCGGACATTCCCTCCCGCGGATGGCAGATTCCTCAAACTCAAGACCCGGACATTCCCTGGCTGGGATTCAACACCAGTTACATCGACGAGGACACCGCACGGGATGCAACGCTGTCGATGACCCTGCACAGTGGGCCTGAGGGTGGGCGCGTGGTGGGTTTCCAGAACGCGCTGGGCGGTGCACCTACAGTGTTGTTTGACTCGGAGAATCCTGATGCGAGCTGGGACTATCCTGACCACTTCCACAGCCATACCGGCATCGTCTTTACCGAGCCAGGCGCCTATGCGGTAACCTTCACCTTCACGCTCAATGACGGCTCTGAGTACTCTATCGACGTGCCCTTCCTGGTCGACGGAGCAGATTCTTCCGAGCTCTGTCAGCTGGACTGGGGTTCGACCGCAGGAAGCACAGAGGGCTCAGGTTCCGGTAACGCCAAAAGCCGCCCGCAGCAGCTGGCTAAGGACATCAACGACACGTCGAAGGCTATTGCCCAGTTAGACAAGACGATGGACAAGACCTTCAAGGAAGCCGATGCCTTCCTCACCGGCGGCTCCCCGTCAGAGTCGAAAGCTCCGCGTGAATCGCGCCGGAGCCGAGAGTCTCGCGACTCGGAGCGCTCCAAGGCCAAGGAACCAGCACAGCAAGAGAACAAGGCGACGCAGGAAGAAAAATCGGACAATAAGGGGAATTCTAGCCGGAGGCAAGACAGCAATGCCGCTCCCCGTCCAGCATCACAGCGCCAGGAAACACAGCGCAACGCACCAGCCCACAAAGAAAGGGCACAGAGAGATTCCGCACAACGCGACCGCTCTGAACGCAACCCCAAGGACGACGATAAGAAGACTGCTCGCGACTCCCAGCCGGCACAAAACCGCGCAGCTGGAGAAGACAGCGATACCATGCCGCAGGCTGAAAACATCCAGGCTATGAGCTATGGCGCACCGATGGTGGGCTTCTGGGCGGGGTTCCTCGCCGGTATGGGAGCGCTGTCTCTTTTGCTGGGAATCGGGCTGTTTATCGCAGTGCAGTTCTTCCGGCCTCGTCGTCGTGACTAGCTTCGCAAGCAAGGCTTCGCAAATATAGCTGCCGATCTCGTTTTAGCAGGAACAGTTAAAGGAACTAGAATTGTTCCTCATGTGTGTTCACAGACCCTCCACCGCCCCAGACTTCCTCCTGTCCCGTGCGACGGGGTCTGTGCGTACCCAAGGATCGGTAGCCACCTTTGACGAAGTAGATGCCGCTGTGTCCGCACTGCGCAGTGGTGAGGCGGAGATGGTCGTCGGCGCCCTTCCTTTTCACAAGGGAGAGGCTGCGGCACTCACCGTGCCTGAGAGCATCATCCGCGAAGATGGGCCGCTGGAGCCGCATGCCTACTACCGTAGTGGCGCGCTCGAAGCTCGCGTTACCGGATTCGATCCGGAACCCGAAGAACACCTGCGCCGCATTGAAGCAGCCATCGCCACGATTGAAGCGTCCAAACTGGATAAGGTCGTGCTGGCACGCGCGGTCGATATCGAGTTCTTAACCCCCGTGGATCCGCTGTTCGTGGCGGCACGCCTTATCGATTTGTCCTCGCACCGCGATGGATTCATCGCCGACCTCAGCCCTGCAGGACGCCCAGGCGCAATGCTGGTGGGTTCCTCCCCGGAGGTGCTCATCAAGAAGCAAGGCTCGACGGTAACGGCCTTCCCCCTCGCGGGTTCTGCTCCGCGTCATGCTGACCGCGCACGCGACATCGTAGCCGGTCAAGACCTCCATAATTCCGCCAAGGATCTGCGCGAACACGCCTTTGTGGTTGACCACATTCGCCGCATCCTACAGCCGCTGTGTGAGAGCCTCGATGCGCCTAGCTCACCGCAGCTCACCTCCACCAACGAGATGTGGCACCTGGGTACCCCGATCGCGGGCACGCTCAATGATCCCGGCATCACAGCACTAGAGCTGGCCGAGCTTGTGTACCCCACCCCTGCCATTTGCGGCACGCCGACCGAGGCCGCGCAGGCGCTGATTGAAACCGCTGAGACTGACCGTGGCTTCTATGCCGGCGCGGTGGGATGGTGCGATAGCTCCGGCGATGGCGAGTACATGGTGGCCATCCGCTGCGCGGAGGTCGCTGGCGATGGTCTCTCGGCACGCGCATGGGCCGGCGGCGGCATCGTCGTGGATTCCGATCCCGAGGCGGAACTACAAGAAACCACGGCGAAGCTGCGCACCATCCTGCGCGCGCTCAATCTATAGCGCTACGCGCGGGTAATCGGGTTAGTGAGGCTGCCCACGCCCGGAATCTCAATTTCAATCGTGTCGCCCGGAACCATAGGCGCGGTACCTGCGGGCGAACCCGTCGTGATGACGTCGCCCGGCAACAAGGTGTAGGACTGGGAAATTTCGGCGATGATGCCGCCCATCTTCACGATCATCTGGTCCGTGTTGGAATCCTGCTTCTGCTCACGCTTGCCATCGTGAGTCAGGTAGGCATTGATCTTCTGATCATCCAGGTTGATGCAATCCAAATCCGTCTCAATCCACGGGCCGAGCGGGCAGAAGGTGTCAATGCCCTTGGCACGTGCCCACTGACCGTCCTTGAACTGCAGGTCACGGGAAGAGACGTCGTTGCAGATGGTGTAGCCCACGACGTGATCGCGCCAGTTCTCTGGGTCGATGTTCTTCGACACCTTAGAAATCACGACAGCGAGCTCGCCTTCAAACTCCACATTGGTGGCGAATTCCGGAATCTTAATTGGTGCGCCCGGCCCAATGACAGCGGTGGAAGGCTTGATGAAGATGGTCGGCGGCAGATGCTCCGCAGACTCTTTAAAGACCTCCGCCACGTGGTCGGCATAGTTACGGCCCAAGGCCACAACCTTCGTGGGCAGGGTCGGAGCCAAGAGGCGAACCTCACTGAGCGGCCACTCGCGGCCAGTGGGCTCGGGCGGGGTAAACGGTGTACCAGCGATCTCCTTGGCAACTAGCTGCTCCAGTGGGGCATCAGCTGGGCCATCAATGATGGCGAAACAGATTCCTTCAGTATGGGCAATTCGTCCTAAACGCATAACGGACATACTACTCGCGAGGATCATTCGCACCGCATCGAGGCTATGGTGTAAATCCTGTTAATGTTTCGCGTCCAGGGAGAGAAGTTAACGCAGTGCCACGTCCCGAAGTGTGACAGCGCGGGTGTTACCTCGTTGGGCTACATACAGCTCAGCGCAGGCGAGTGCATCACTCAGCGCATTGTGGCTGCCATATCGCGGCAGGCCATAGCGTTGGCGCACGCGCGCAAGGCGCAGATCTTCTCCGCGCGGGTAGGTTCCCATGCGCTCCATGTGGCGCCGTTCTAAGGCAAACGTGTCAACGACGGCCAGTTGCGGGCGCTCACCAAAGACCTGCTGGGACAGCATCTCAATAAACCCCACTTCGAGGTGTGCAAAGTGTGCAAGGAGTGCGCGGCCCTCCAGCGCTTGCCGCAGGTGTGTTGCCACCTCCTCCAATTCAATGCCACCGTCCACCATGTCTTGGGTCAGCATGTGCACGTGGGCATCCTCCCCTACCTGGGCGCCACGAACGATGAAATACCCGGCACCGGAGAGGTCGATTGTCCCGCCATTGACCGGCACCCAACCGATGGAGACGATGTCGCCTGTGCGGGGTTCGAGGCTTGTGGTCTCCATATCCACTGCCAGCAAAGCCAGATCATCAACTAGGGTCGAGGAGGCCGGCGCTCCCCAGTCAGCGCGGCGTCGCCTTCGGCTCCATCTCCCCCACATCTAGATGCTCCTCACCGGGTACTTGGTGGCCAGTGCATTCTGCATTGACTTGATGGCGCGAAAAGCATCACGCAGGCGCTCGCGCTCAAGGCGGCCGAGGTTCTTTGGATCGATGTGGTAGTCCGGCGGAACGCCTTCGCGCAATTGGCGGGCTTGGTGCTGAAAGGATAGGGCGCGGAGAAAGTCGAAGGCGTCGACAAGCTCTTGGGCTCCCTGGCGGCTCACCGCATCACCCGCAGCTTCACGGAGACGCTGCCGCGTATCCACTACAGGCGAGCCAGACGCTAAGGCAAAAAGCCTCCCCATCTGCACGATGCCCGCCGTACCGCCCTTCTTGATGTCGAGAGTATTGGCATAATCACCGTCGCGCTCGACGACGAGCCCGCGGAAGAATGTCAGTGGTGGCTCGCGTCGCGCAGCCAAACTAGCCAGGTGGGCATGCAAACGGGTCGCCCCCTTACCCATGTCCACGGCAGCGTTGTGGACGCGGCGACCAAGGCGCTCGCTGCCATAGAGGACGCGGAAGTCGAAGAAAATTTGTGCGTTGAGCAAAGCATCCGGCTGTGGGTCACGAATCCATCGGCGGAAGGTCTCGATCCATTCCGAGCACGTCATACGCCATTCGGGCGTCATGGCCATCATGTCACCAGGGCAGACAACCTGGCCTGCGTTAGCGAGACCTTCGCACACAAAGGTGCTGAGTGCCGCGAAATACTCACCATGGGCGAAAGCATCGTAATCATCCGCAAGGACGAGGGCGTTATCCTGATCAGAGGCCAGAGCCATCTCGCGGCGGCCTTGAGACCCCACGGCCACGAAAGCATACTCCACCGGCGGCGGACCCAGTTCCTCCTCAGCCAAGGTGCACAGGCGGCGCGCCACGGCATCCGCAGCGAGGGTCACCAAGCTGGATGTCTCCGCAGGAGTGGATCCGCGTTCCACGAAACGACCTGCCAGCCGTGTGGCCTCAGTAAACGCACCGGTGAGTTCCTGCTGGCTGCTGCGACGTGACAGATCTGCAGCCAAATAGACGGGGTCATTGTGGAGCAAACGTGTCACATCGGACTGGGTAACAATGCCGTGAAGGCGGCCTTCGTCAACGACCGGAAGATGATGGATGCCGCGCTCCGCCATGTGGAGCAGAGCTTCCATGGCGGGCGCCTCCGTGGAAACGGTGAGCGGGTTGGGGGTCATAATCTCCCCCACCGGCTGTGTCGGATCGAGTCCGGCTGCGATCACGCGTGAGCGCAGGTCACGGTCGGTCACAATTCCCTCTAGTTGGTTGTCTGTGCGTGTCACCAGCAAGGAGGAAACTCCGCGGTCGGTCATCAGTTGAGCCGCTTGGCCAATCGAGGTGTCCGCTGAAGACGTCAGGACATCGGTACGGATCAACTCGCCAAGGGGCGTGCGGAGGACGTCGGTCGGGGCGGCGTCAGCAAGCTCCCGCGCTGCTGCGCGCACCTGGCGTGACTGCGCTGAGAAGAAGCGCGCGATATCCGGATTGCGCTGGGCAAGCGTGCTGAAAGCCTCCTGCGACAGGGTAAAGATGAGGCTGTCCTCCACCGCGACCATGTCATAGGCGGAGAGTGGCTCGCCCTGCAGAGTGGAATACCCAAAGGTCAGTCCAGCTTCGCGGCGGTCCAGCAAGACCTCATCCTCACCGAGCACATCGATGGCGCCCGTACGGATGATGTGAAGCTTGTCGTTAGTTTCCCCACGATGAACAGGTCTCTCCCCTCGGCGCAGGTACACGATGCTGAGCTGGGTGGACAGGGCGGAGAGCTCCTCCTCCGGCAGGTGGGAGAAGGGCTCGTGCTGGGCGAGGAAGCTTACTACCTCGTCTAATTCGACGCTCATGCGCCAAGACTACAGGGTTAGGATGCCAGTGCGGAGGCGATTCGGTCACCAATCTCAACAGTGCGCACCGGCTCATCGCCCCGGGAGGAGACATCCTGCGCGACTGCTTCTTCCACACGCGCCGCATTGTCTTCATCGCCAAGATGACGCAGCAACATAGCCGCAGACAGGATGGCGGCGGTGGGATCGGCAATACCCTGGCCCGCGATATCGGGAGCAGAACCATGGACAGGTTCGAACATGGACGGGTTGGTGCCGGAGGCATCAATGTTGCCGGAGGCTGCCAGTCCAATGCCACCGGTGACAGCACCAGCGAGGTCAGTGAGGATATCGCCGAAGAGGTTATCGGTAACAATGACGTCATAGCGTGCCGGGTCAGTCACCATGTAGATAGTGGCGGCATCAATGTGGTTATAGTCCACCGTCACCTCAGGGTAATCCCGAGCAACCTCATCGACGGTGCGCTGCCACAAGCCACCAGCATTGACTAAAACATTGGTCTTGTGCACGAGGGTGACGTGCTTGCGGCGCGTCATGGCGCGATCGAAGGCGTCGCGCACAACTCGCTCCACACCAAAGCGGGTGTTCTGAGAAACCTCCGAGGCCACCTCGTGCTCCGTGCCTTCACGGAGGGTACCGCCGTTGCCGCAGTACAGGCCCTCAGTGCCCTCACGAACAACGACGAAGTCGATGTCGCCCGGGTTCGCTAGCGGCGAGGTGGCCGTGGGATAGAGCCTGGACGGGCGCAAGTTAACGTGGTGATCCAGCGCAAAGCGCATCTTGAGCAGAAGGCCGCGCTCCAGTACACCCGGCGGAACCTCACCAGGGGCGCCGATAGCGCCGAGCAAGATGGCATCGTGCTCGCGCAAGGAGGCCAGATCCTCCTCGGTGAGAAGCTCGCCATTGCGCAGGTAGCGACGAGCGCCGAGGTCGTAGTCGGTAACCTCAATGTCGTCGCGCACGGCGCGAAGAACCTTAAGCGCCTCCGCGGCTACCTCGGGGCCGATACCGTCGCCGCCAATCACTGCCAATTTCATATTGCGGGATTCCTTTCTCACCTGTTGGATACAAGTGAGAATACCACGGCACCGGCTACCAGACGGTGAAATCACTCAACCGCATGTACCGCAGACAACGCGAACGGCGCGTTGCGACAACGTCTTAAGCGCCGAAGTCGATCTGGCGGCAGCTAGCGCCCAGCGCAGCGTTGATTTCTTCGATGAGTTCTTCCGGAACCTCGCGCTCGACGCGGAGGATGAGCACCGCATCATCAACCTTCTTACCTTGGGTCAGCGCCGCAGCAACAATGTTGATGCCGGCCGCTCCCAGCTTGGTGCCCACCGTGCCAAGAGCGCCCGGGGCATCCTTGTAAGAGAAGAAAAGGTTGCGGCCCGTTGCGCGCATGTCCACGCCGCGGCCGTTGATGCGAACGATCTTCTCAACGCCATCAATACCAATGAGCGCACCGGTCAGCTGTGACACTTCACCGCCAGAGCCGATAATCTTTACGACGACGGACGAGCGGTGGCCCTTCGACTCGACGTTCGTCTTGACCTCCACGTCGACGCCGCGACTCTCCGCGATTTGCATGGCGTTAACGAAGGTCACGGATTCCGTGACCACACCGGAAAACAGGCCACGCACCGCTGACAGGCCCAACGCGGAGACGTCTTCGTTCGCAAGCTCGCCGCAAGCTTCCACCTCAACTGCCACAGGAGCGGAGCCCAAGAGGCTGCCAGCAACGAGACCGAGCTTGCGGGTAAGGTCCAGCCATCCAGCGACCTCCTCGCCTACCTTGCCGCCTTCCACGTTAACGGCATCCGCCACAAACTCACCAGCGAGTGCTTTGAGCACAGACTCGGCCACGTCAGTACCAGCACGGTCTTGGGCTTCCACGGTGGAAGCACCTAAGTGCGGGGACACGGTCACTTGCGGGAGCTCAAAGAGCGGGGAATCCGTGCACGGCTCGGTGGCATACACGTCGAAACCAGCACCGCGGTGATGGCCCGACTTGATGGACTCTGCCAGGGCTGCTTCATCCACGAGGCCACCGCGGGCAGCGTTGATGATGATCTGCCCCTTCTTAGCCTTGGCTAGGAGCTCCGCGTCAAACATACCGGTAGTTTCCGGAGTCTTGGGCAGGTGGATAGTAACGAAGTCAGCGCGCGCCATGAGCTCCTCTAGGCTCACCAGTTCCACACCAAGTGCGGCGGCACGGGCCGGGTTCGCGTATGGATCGTGTGCAATGACGGTAGTTTCGAAAGCCAGCAGACGCTGGGCAAACAACTGACCAATGTGGCCGAAGCCGACGATACCAATGGTCTTGCCAAAAACTTCCACGCCCTTGAAAGAAGAGCGCTTCCACTCGCCCTGACGCAGGGACTGATCAGCGGCCGGAACCTGGCGGGCAGTAGCCAACAGCAAAGCGATGGCCTGCTCACACGCGGAGTGAATATTTGACGTCGGCGCATTGACTACCATGACGCCGCGCTCAGTGGCAGCTGGGATATCGACGTTATCCAGACCAACACCGGCACGGCCCACGATCTTCAACTTGCCAGCGGCACTAAGAACTTCTTCATCGACGGTCGTGGCAGAACGCACGAGAAGCGCATCGGCGTCCGGGACCGCTGCGAGAAGCTCCTCGCGGTTTGGGCCATCGACCCAACGGACCTCTACGGTGTCTCCCAATGCGGAAACGGTGGATTCTGCAAGCTTATCGGCGATGAGTACGACCGGCTTCGACATAACTTCCTTCACTAGGCTGATGAGTGGATGCCGTGAAGTGTAGTTTATTCTTTCCAACCCTGAGCTATTTTATGCGTGAATTCTGTCACTGAACCGAATTCCGGTCCGAGTGCCACGATAGGCCCCTCTGAAAGCCCCGCGGTCATCGCCGCCCCGACCTTCGTCGCCGACGGATCAGGATCCGGCATGACCATCACGGAACCGCCATAAGCATTAGCGTTCACAACATTCGCCACTGGGCTATCCACGGTGGCAACGATGACGGGGGCCATTTGCGCATCGCGCCGCGCTTCCGCAGGGATCGCTGGCATCTTCTCCTTCGTCATGTACTGCGGCAAAGGCTCCCAAGCCGCCTTGAGCTCAACTTTCGCGGAGGAATCCAAATGCGCAATGTTATCCACCATGCGGCTTGGATCTTTCACGACCTTTGAGGTGAATTGAAAGGCCGTGTATTCCCCTAAGGCTTTCGTATTGCCTGGGTCATGGATGACCTCCTGGAGGCCCGATTGACTAGCCCAGGGAACATCGCCGACGACAACGATGCGTTCCACCCCCAGATCCGTCGCTAACTCCGCAATTTGTCCCCGAATGGACTCGTCATACGTCACCATGGGAACGCGTTGGGACACGCTCAGCGTTGCCGCACGCAGAGCAGCAGCGTCTGTATCTTCGGCCAGAATGAGTGTGTTGGTGTTCTTAAAGAAAAGCCGTGCGGATTCCAAACCCCAGGGGTCGTCGAGGACGGCAACCATATCAGCGAAGGCGGGATCAATCAGCCGCAGGCGGTTCTCTTCGCTGGCACGTGCAAGGTCGATCTCGGCGTCAGGCACTGCCGTAATGTCTTGCGTGACCAACTGTTCGCCCCGGCCCAGGGACGAACAGCTAGAAGCGCTCGCAGCGAGACATCCCACTGCGAGCGCCACCACTAGTGCTTTAGTGTGCAAAAGCCTGCGGGCCCTCCTCACCACCAGACAGGTTGGCTTCATCGACGTCACGAATGACGGCCTTATTCAAGGCATATTCTACGATGCCCACGAAACGTTCGCGGCGATCGGCAAAGAACTGATACGCACTCTTGGATGTCAGCAGCTCCGGTTGCAGCTCATGGGAGGCCAGCACGCTATCGAACTCGGCATCTTCCATGATGGACTTGGACTGCACGCGCGGAAGGTAGCGCTCCGGCGAGTGGCCATCGAGGACAACTTCGGTGCGCTTGCCCATCGGAGTGCGGTTGAGCACGGAGTTGGCCAACACGGCGCTTACTCCATGACGCTGGCACCACGATAGCGGGAAGATCGGGAAGAAGCCGGGTTTGAGGTCCTCAAAGGTGTGGCGGTTGAAGGGCTGGCCGGTGCGCCAATCCTTCACACCGCGCGCCATAAGCAGCGCATAAAGACCATGCCATACGCCGTCATTCTCGCTGACGGATAAAAGACGCGATTCACGGAAGGAAGCATCGCGCACCGTTTGGGGCACGAGCTCGGTCTCCCCTGCTACCCATGCGGTGACCTCGTCAACATCACGTGCGGCGCGCAGCTTGACGGCCGAAGAGCCATAGAGTTCACCAAAGACACCGCTCCAGAACCATTGGTTGAGGCGGTCCCACGAATCCTGCGTGGAAAGCACACCTGTCCGCTCGGCGAGGCGAGCAAGGATAACCGCGAGCGGGATAATCTGCTCGTTGTACGGCACCTGGTCCAGCGAGAGGATGCAACGCTCAGCCAAGAATTCCGCAACCTCACGGAAGGTAATGACGAGTGTCGACGAAGCAGCGCGGTACTCAGCCAGGGAAAGCTGCAGGATATCCTCGCGCTGCCCGCCAGCTGTGCCTTTCTTGCCCGAGACCATTAAGGAGACCGCGGAGAGGAACTCATTGCGACCAATACCGTCGAGTGCCGGGAATGCACGCAGTTGCTTCTCGACGTCCCCCCAATGCTCCGCCAAGTGGAAATCCGGATCCTCGGACGCGAAAACCGCGGTAAGGAGGTCAAAGACGTCCATCTGCAAACCAGCGGAGTTCACTTGGGCAAAGATCGAGCCGATGCCTGCTTGGGCAGTCTCGCGGGACAGGCGAATCATGGGCACGTCATAACCCGAAAGCGGGCGCAAAATGCGGTTGTTAAAGGCTGCGACAACATCGCGATTCACACCATTATCGGCCGCAGCCAATTCGAAGAGCATGCTCGTGCCTTCTTCGCTCAGCAACGCGGAGACGGGGATACAGCAAGCATCAATAGCGGCCTCACGGTTTGCCAGCGAGCCCTCAATCTCTGGAGCAAAGTGAGACTGCAGCTCGCCATGCTGGTTCACCGCAAAGACGGCCTCATCCGGCATGATGTCCTCACTCGTGGCCGTGCGCAGATCGACGTAGAACTTGCGGGAGACTTTCTTGGAGCGAAAGTCCGTCGTGTCCACGTAACCATCGCCGCGGAAGCAGTGGTAAAGCGAGGTAAGGCGCTGTTGACCATCCAGGAGAAGAAGGCCTGGGTTCACTCCGGTATCCGGCGCGCCCGCGAGCGGGCGGGGGCGGAAACGCATCGTCTCGTTGCGAGTATCCAGCGCCAAGAAGGCGCCCAGCGGATAGCCGCGCAGGACGGTCACGATGAGAGAGCGGATACGGTCTTCGTCCCAGGAGTAGGCACGCTGGAAATCTGGAAGCTGGATATCCCCGCGACCAATGCGGGCAAAGAGGTCAGAAAGGTCATAGCTTGGCGTGGTGTAACCCATGGTTCTGAGCCTACTCGCAGATGTGAGATCGTGCCCGTTTATGAGCGAATCTTACATGGCAACCCTAAACCATATCCCTACGTCGCGTTGGTCGGGTGCCCCCATGTCCAAGCCTTCTGATTTCATCACCATTGAGGAGCGAGTCATCTCGATGAACCTGCCCCGGTAGTCGAGAAACTGGCCCTCCCCTCTACATCGAAACTTGCAGAGTAAGAACGATGAAACAACAATGCCTCGACCTCGACTACTCGCAAAGCACAGGAAGCAAAGTTAGGATATGAACCATGAATCTTCGGACGGCACTCAGCGACATGGGAAAGATCCACATGTCTCAATCAGAAAGAGTGAGCTCAGCCGCCAACCAGGCGTGTCTTCGCAACCAGACCCGCAGAACCCGCGCATATCGGAAGACAGCATCAACGATCCGCCGACAAATAGCGATTCGCTCCCTAGGCTAGGTTTACACCTTGTAAAACGCCGAAACCGCCCCTCGTGCTTGACTGTTAAAAGTCATCAGCACCAGGGGCGGCAGAGTGCCATCAACCAGAGGTTGACCCGTCCTTAGGCAGTAGCGTCCAATGGGTTCTTGACCCAGCTCATGAGGTCACGCAGCTGGGAGCCGGTCTTTTCAATCGGGTGGTTGTTTACCTTCTCGCGCAGCTCCTCGAGCTCCTTGTTGCCACCTTCCACGTTGGCGACGAGACGCTTGACGAAGGTGCCATCCTGAATGTCAGTCAGGACATCCTTCATGCGCTCCTTAACGGACTCATCGATAACGCGCGGGCCGGAGAGGTAGCCACCGAACTCAGCGGTATCAGAGCAGGAGTAGTTCATGTTCTGGATGCCGCCCTCAACGATGAGGTCAACGATGAGCTTCAGCTCGTGGCAAACCTCGAAGTAGGCCATCTCCGGCTCGTAGCCGGCCTCGGTGAGGACCTCGAAACCGTTCATGATGAGGTACTCCACACCACCACACAGGACTGCCTGCTCACCGAACAGGTCGGTCTCAGTCTCGTCCTTGAAGGTGGTCGGAATGACACCGGCACGAGCGCCACCGATAGCGGCCGCGTAGGACAGGGTCAGCTCACGACCCTCACCCTTCGGGTCCTGCTCGGTAGCGATGAGGCAAGGAACGCCCTTGCCGTCGACGAATTGGCGTCGGACCAAGTGGCCTGGCCCCTTCGGAGCGACCATACCGATGGTGATGTTCTCAGCTGGCTTGATCAGGCCGAAGTGAATGTTGAGGCCATGGCCGAAGAACAGGGCATTGCCCTCCTCCAGGTTCGGCTCGATGTCGTTGGTGAAGATGGATGCCTGGGAGGTATCGGGAGCCAAGAGCATGATGACATCGGCCCACTTGGCAGCCTCGGCGTTGGTGAGAACCGTGAAGCCAGCTTCTTCTGCCTTTGCGCGGGACTTGGAGCCTTCGCGCAGACCGATAGTAACCTCGACACCGGAATCGCGCAGGTTCATCGCGTGGGCGTGGCCCTGGGAGCCGTAGCCAATGACAGCCACCTTGCGGCCCTGAATGATGGACAGGTCGGCGTCGTCGTCGTAGAGAGTTTCAATAGCCATGATTCTGTGTTCCTTTACTGATACTTGTGTAGGACATCGCTCTAGTGAAGTTGTATCACATTTTGGGACGCTGTGTCCATATTGTGAGATTTTTTATTTAGATGGCGCCATTGCCTTCGGGCCACGGGCCAGCGCCACGTGACCAGACTGCACCAGCTCGCGGATGCCGAAGGGCTCGAGGACGTCGAGAAGCGCGCGTAGCTTGCCCGGCGTACCGGTTGCTTCAATGACCACGGATTCCGGAGCTACGTCCACGATGCGGGCGCGGAAGATGTTGACCGCGTCGACCACCTGGGGGCGATTCTCGTTGTCCGCAGTAACCTTCACCAGCATGATGCTGCGCGCAATCGTGCTCTCCTCCTCCAGCTCCACAACCTTGAGGACGGGCACAATCTTGTTGAGCTGCTTCGTCACCTGTTCGGTGACCACCTCCGAGGCATCCACCACGATGGTGAGGCGGTTAATCCCTTCGGTCTCCGTCTTGGCAGAAACCAGGGAGATGAGGTTGTAGCCACGGCGGGTAAACATACCGGTCACGCGGGAGATGATGCCCTCGATATCCTCGACCAGTACGGACAGTGTGTGGCGGGTGATGTCGTCTTTCGCCATTGTTCTTAGGCCTCCTCGAGGGATTCGTGGATCTCGGCCGGCTCCTCGGCCGCGGACTCGTTCTCATCAAATAGCGGGCGCAGGCCCAACGCGTACTGGACTTCCTCGTTCGAGGCACCACCGCCAATCATCGGCCACACCTGAGCATCCTGGCCTACGATGAAGTCGATGACGACCGGGCGATCATTAATCTGGCGGGCGCGCTCGATGGCGGGCGCAATCTCCTCTTCCGTGGTGACGCGAATCGCCTCGCATCCCAGGGCTTCACCCAGTTTCACAAAATCGGGCACATATTCATCGTGCTCGCGCAGCTTGGTGTGGGAGTACTTGTTCTCATAGAACAGCGTCTGCCACTGACGCACCATGCCCAGGTTGCCGTTGTTAATAACGGCCACCTTGATGGGGAAACCTTCGACCGCCGCGGTGGTGAGCTCCTGGTTGGTCATCTGGAAGCAACCGTCACCGTCAATGGCCCAGACTTCTCGCTCGGGCAAAGCAGCCTTCGCGCCCAGCGCTGCCGGCACGGCATAGCCCATGGTTCCCGCACCACCAGAGTTGATCCAGCTGCGTGGGTGCTCGAAATCCAAGAACTGTGCGGACCACATCTGGTGCTGGCCCACGCCGGCACAGTAGATGGCTTCCGGCCCAGCAATTTCGCTGAGCTGTGAAATGACCTGTTGCGGGTTCAGCAGCCTATCTGGCGTCGGCTCGAAACCGCGTGGGAAGCGGCGCTGCATGTCAGTGAGGTACTCCATCCACGCATCAATCTGCGGTGCAGAAATCTCACTGTCATTGTTATAGGCCTTAGTCAGGCTAAGCAGCACCTCGCGGGCATCGCCCACGATCGGAATGGACACCTCCCGGATCTTGCCTACCTCGGCAGGATCGATGTCAGCGTGAATCACCTCGGCATGCGGAGCAAATGTCTCCGTATCACCAGTAACGCGGTCATCGAAGCGTGCACCGATAGCGATAATGAGGTCGGAGCGCTGGAGCGCCGCTACTGCCGGCACGGTTCCGTGCATACCCGGCATACCCATGTGCAGCGGGTGTGAATCTGGGAAGGAACCTAGGGCCATGAGGGTGGTGACCACGGGAATTCCGGTCAGCTCAGCAAACTCGCGCAGCTCGCGGGAGGCACCGGCCTTAATAACGCCTCCGCCAATGTAGAGCACTGGCTTCTTCGCGCGGGCGATTCGCTTCACCGCCTGCGAAATCTGGCGTGGGTGCGGCGTCGTGGTGGGCTTGTACCCCGGCAGGTCCATCATTTGTGGACCTGTGTATTCCATATAGGCATTTTGGACGTCCTTGGGGATGTCCACCAAAACCGGGCCAGGGCGCCCAGTCGAGGCCAGATGGAAGGCAGCTGAAATGGCCGCCGGGATGTCGGCCGCATCGGTGACGATGAAGTTGTGCTTCGTAATCGGCATCGTCACACCGCGGATATCGGCTTCCTGGAAAGCATCGGTTCCCAGCAACGAGCTACCTACCTGACCGGTGATAGCGACGACGGGGACGGAGTCTAGGTTGGCGTCGGCAAGCGGCGTCACCAAGTTGGTAGCACCTGGGCCCGAGGTGGCAATCATGACGCCCACCTTTCCGGAGGCCTGAGCATAGCCCTCGGCTGCGTGGCCAGCGCCTTGCTCGTGGCGGGTAAGCACGTGGCGCAGCTTCGTCGATTCGAAGAGCGCGTCATAGAGCGGAAGCACGGCGCCGCCCGGAATACCAAACACGAGTTCCGTGCCAAGGTCTTCAAGTGTGCGAACGATGGCGTGTGCGCCCGTGATGCGCTCGGGCGCCTGATGTGGCGGAGTGGAAGCTGTCACGGTAGGTGTGCTCCTTCTATGGGGTGGATATCGGAGAGACCATTGCCTATAACTAACGCCCCCGTCTGTCCTTCTGGGTGTGAAGGTGGCGGGGGCGCTGCAGGTCGACGTCACTGTGGACTCGTTACGGCTCGCGCCGCCCGGGTACTACGAGGTGAAGTCGAATAATGATCATGCGACAAACTATACACCGATAGAAAAGCCACCGCAGGCAATTACCCCCATTTTTGGGATCGTTTTCTCATTTTGCGAGATTTCACAGGTGGGGCGGTTCGCCACAGCACCACACTGTCAATTACGATGACCCACTATGACGTCCTCACACCCGCAGAACGCATCTTCCCGCGCCGACCACTCCCCGGCCGAAACCTTTAAGCCCACCCGCGAACACCTCCTCGGCATTGGGCTACTCGCCGCCATCGCGCTGCTGAGCATCGGCTGGGCGCCAAAGTACCTGTTCTGGATTCTCATTTTCCCCATACTTGGTTTCTGGTGGGTCCTACGCTCCCGCACCACGGTAGATTCTCACGGCCTCCACATCAGGTACGGTTTCCGCGGCCCCAAGGACATCGCGTGGAAGGACTTCGCAGGAATCGGCTTCCAGCGTTCGCGCGCCTATGCCCGGACAACCGATGGCGAGAATCTCAACCTCCCCGGCGTGACCTTTAACTCGCTGCCGCGTTTGGCCAAGGCGTCCCAGGGCCGTATCCCCGATGCTCTCACCGCGGGACGCAACGCCGCCGACGACAAAGTCGTCATTGTCCACCGCGACGGCCAGCAAGTCCTCCTCACTAAGGAGGAATACGCCGACTACCTCGAAGCACACCCCGAACTGAAGGAATAACTATGTACCCGCTGCGCTCTAAAGTCACCACCGTTGGCCGCCAGGCATCTGGTGCCCGCGCTCTCTGGCGAGCCACCGGCACCAAGGACACCGATTTTGGCAAGCCGATCGTCGCCATTGCCAACTCCTATACTCAGTTCGTGCCTGGTCACGTCCATTTGAAGAACGTCGGTGACATCGTGGCCGATGCCGTGCGCGAAGCGGGTGGCGTGCCCAAGGAGTTCAACACCATCGCCGTTGACGATGGCATTGCCATGGGCCACAGCGGCATGCTCTATTCCCTGCCCTCGCGAGAGATTATCTCCGATTCCATCGAATACATGGCTAACGCGCATACTGCCGACGCCCTCGTGTGTATCTCCAACTGCGACAAGATCACCCCGGGCATGCTCAACGCTGCGCTGCGTCTCAACATCCCCACCATCTTCGTCTCCGGCGGCCCGATGGAGGCCGGCAAAGCCGTCGTCGTCGATGGCGTGGCGCATGCACCGACGGATCTGATTACGGCCATCACGGCGTCGGCCAGCGAAGCCGTCTCCGATGAGGGACTGGCCCAGGTGGAGGAATCCGCCTGCCCCACCTGTGGTTCCTGCTCCGGCATGTTCACTGCCAACTCCATGAACTGCCTCACCGAGGCGCTCGGCTTGGCACTGCCCGGCAACGGCACCACCCTGGCCACCCACGCCTTCCGCCGACGCCTCTTTGAACAGGCGGGCCGCACCATTGTTGACATGTGCCAGCGCTACTACGGCGAGGAGGACGACTCCGTCCTCCCACGCTCCATCGCCACCAAGGAGGCCTTCACCAACGCCATGGCCCTTGATATGGCCATGGGTGGTTCCACCAACACCATCCTCCATACCCTCGCTGCGGCGCAGGAGGGCGAGGTGGACTTCACTCTCGAGGACATCAACGACATCTCCTACCGCGTGCCCTGCCTGTCCAAGGTGGCCCCCAACGGCACGTACCACATCGAGGACGTGCACCGCGCCGGCGGTATCCCCGCCATCCTGGGCGAGCTGCGCCGCGCTGGCCACCTCAACCTCAAGGTGCACACGGCACTCTATGACAATGCCGAGGAATGGCTCGATGATTGGGATATCCGCGGCAGCAAAGCTACCGACGCGGCCCGCGAGCTCTTCTTGGCCGCCCCTGGCGGCGTGCGAACGACCGAGCCCTTCTCCCAATCCAACCGCTGGGATGAACTCGACACGGATACAGTTAATGGCTGCATCCACGATGCCGAGCATGCCTTCTCCTCTGATGGCGGCCTCGTCGTACTGCGCGGCAACCTGGCGCCTAACGGCGCCATCGTTAAAGCCGCCGGCGTGGAAGAGGAACTGTGGACCTTCACCGGCCCTGCACGCGTGGTGGAATCCCAGGAGGAGGCCGTCTCCATCATCCTCAAGAGGGAAGTTCAGCCGGGTGATGTCATCGTCATCCGCTACGAGGGCCCCGCCGGTGGCCCTGGCATGCAGGAGATGCTGCACCCGACGTCCTTCCTCAAGGGTTCTGGCTTGGGCAAGGCCTGCGCCTTGATTACGGATGGCCGCTTCTCCGGCGGCACCTCTGGCCTCTCCATCGGCCACATCTCCCCCGAAGCCGCCCACGGCGGCCTCATTGGTCTGGTGGAAAACGGCGACCCCATCACCATCAACATCCGGGAACGCCAGCTCACCTTGGACGTGGATGAGGACGTTCTCGCGCGCCGCCGCGCCGCCGAAGAGCAACGCGAGAAGCCCTGGACGCCAAAGGAACGAAACCGCCCAGTCACCAAGGCGCTGCGTGCTTACGCCAACATGGCCACGTCAGCGGATCGTGGTGCGGTGCGCGTAGTGGATGGTCACGTCAATTAGAGTATGTGGCGATGAAATTCGCCACTAACGCCGCAAGGCGCACACTCCTGACCGCCGCCGGGCTTATCGTGGGCCTGGTCGGCGTCATCCGCCACGTCCTCCACACGGACTCCCCGGTGGACATGATCATTTACCGCGAGGGCGTGCGCGCCTTTATGGAGGGCCGCTCGGTCTATTCGGAGCCCATGTACGCCGGTGATCTAGCGCTCCCTTTTATCTACCCACCCTTCGGCGCGCTCGTCATGGTGCCTCTCACGGCCTTTGACTGGATGAGCGATGATATGGCGGGCAACATCATGATCGTCCTCTCGGACGCCCTCGTGCTGGCCTGCCTATACGCCACTTTCCGCGCACTGAAGGTCAAGCCGCTGTTGCCCGTAGTGGCGCTAGTTTGGGCGGTGACGATGTTCTTTGAACCCATCCGCCTCAACAATGGCTTTGCCCAGATCAACATCGTCATCATGGCCCTGGTCATCTTTGACCTCGTGCCGCGCAAGCGTTGGCTGCCCCAAGGATGGCTCATCGGCCTTGCAGCGGCCATCAAGATTACGCCGTTGGCCATGCTGCTGTACTTCTTGCTGCGCCGCGAGTGGAAGCCAATTCTTACTGCTTTCATCTCCGCGGTTGTGGCCACGTTGCTAGCCGCTGCTTACCGCTGGGATGCCTTCGTGGAGTTCTTCACCTCGAAGCTGCTCGACATGGGCTCCGGTGGGGACTTCGGCGTGGGCACGGCCTATCAGTCCAACTCCTCCCTCAAGGGCGTCATCCAGCGCCTCTTTACGTCACAGGAGGCCATGGACAACCACGGCACACTCATCAACGTGCTGTGGCTCGTGGCTGCGCTCGCGATTATCGGTCTTGGCTCAGCACTCATCCTGGCGCAGATGCGGCGCGGCCTGCTTGTCGACGCCCACCTCACCACCGCCACCGTCATGCTGCTCATCTCCCCCGTCTCGTGGTCGCACCACTGGGTCTGGCTTTCCCTCATCGTGCCGGTGATGATGTACCGTGCGTGGACCTGGCGCCAGTCCACCTGGGTCGCTGGCAGTCTGTTGGCAGTGCTCGCGGCCTGGGTAGGGATGCTCGTCACCGTCCCAGCCAAATGGTGGTTCGGCGATAACATCGATGTTCACACGATGCCGCTGTATCAAAAATTCCTGGTCGATGACTTCGTGTGGCTCGCACTGCTGGCGTGGGCGCTCTACGCCATCTGCCTCAAGGTTAAAGACACCCAAGCAAACAAACCTCATGCTGCACTCGCTGCGACCCCTACCAGCTAAGCCAAGCGCAGATTCGGGGTGCAAACTGCCCTACCTGCCAAAGTTATGCGCCGTCATTGCCGCGCGAGGGAAAACTTTGGCAACTTGGGCACCTCATTCATTAGCACGACTCAGATCTCAGCCCTCGGCTAGAGCCTTGAGCGCTGCTAGGTGACCGTCGAAGGCTCGCTTGCCTTCTGCCGTCAAGGCCACCCACACCGAGTCCTTGGCGCGGCTGGTGCCGTACTCGCGGAAGCGAGTCACGTAGCCGGCTTTTTCCAGAGCTCCGAGTTGCTTGGACAGGGAGGCATCGGAAAGCTCCGTGCGGTCACGTAACATGGCGAACTTCATCTCTCGGTTTACCTCCCCACCCTGCGTGGCCCCAAAAGCATTGAGCGTGGCGCAAATCTTAAAGCGATTGAGCGGGTGGATTACCGGATCAAGCCCACTCATCGCGGCATCCTATCCAGCGCACCGGTGTGCAGCATCCAGAAAGCCGCTAGTCCGCACACCGCCCCGGCGAAGCAGGAAGCGATAACATGCCCCTCTACGAATGGCCCGAAAAAGGTGGGTAGAACCATGAATCCAACACCCGCAAAATACCGCCAGGTGATGCTCCGTGATGCATGCGGATCCACCTTTTGTCGCATCGAATCCCGCACCCCCTTGCGGTAATAGAGCGCCAGTGCCACCAATCCTCCAAAGACTAGAACCAGCCCACCGATAATGGCGATCGGGTGGACATCATCCTTGATCCACATATGGGCAAACCAAGCTCCGTAGGCCACCGCCGCGAACAGACTCAGCCAGATAGGTGGCCGCTTCGCTGCGGCCGCCTTCTGTTTCTCCTCAAATGCAAGTGCGTCCCGAACATCCTGATCCGGCATACCTAAAACTCCCCTCTCGCGGCTTCCACCGCGTTGTTTTCCATTCCGGAAATCAACTTACTTTACGAAATGGAAAACAACAAGAGGGAGGCGCTTAGCCCAGCGGATTAACCCCTGCTCCGAACCACCAGATGGCAACGAGTGCTGCGACACCAATGACGATGAAAATCCAGGACGTGGCCAGCGGGCGGCGGGTCCAGGAACGGTTGAAGTCCAGGGAGATGAAACCCGGGCCGGTGAACTGCAGTGCCACCGCAATGGCGAACAGCACGAGGCCCAGCCAAACGCTTTCGTCCCACGCAAAGATATCGAGGCCATCACCCGAGGTGTTGAGTCCGTGGATGGCCTCGAAACCGGTCACAATCAGGCCAAACATCGCGGCCAGTGGAGTAACCAGGCCAAGCAGCAGGAAGGCGCCGGCGATGAGCTGGACGGTGGGCACACCGATGGCCAAGGCGGCCGCCATGGTGTACTCGCCGTACTCGTTCTCGAGACCCGACAGGCCCTCATTGCCGCCCAGCTTGAAGAAGGTGGACGCACCCGCGACGAGCAGGTATATACCCAACGCCAAGCGCACGAAGAGCAGGCCGAAGTCGATGGTGCCGCGGCGAGCTCGCTGAGGCTCCTCGTCAGTCACTAAAGTCTCAGGAGAGGACTCGATAGCCGGATCCGCCACAGCAACGGTGCTCGGCACGTCGTCGTACGTCTTAGCCCCTGGCTCGGCAGTGGCCTCAGCTCGCGGAAAAGCCGTGGTATCAGTCTCCGCAGCGGCACTCTCAACGGAGCGCGAGTCGCGAGTGTCACGAGAGGCACTCTCAAAGGTTTCGGTCTTGGCCTCAGCAGCAGGATCAGCCGTAGGTGCAGGGTCGGTCGTGGCGGCCTCCGCCGGCTTCGGCTTAATAACCGTCGGCTCAGCGCGGCCTGCACGCTGGAAGAGACGGCTCTTCTTCGGCTCCTCAACAGAAGTCGTACCGGAAGCCTCATCAGTCACTGCGTCAGTAGCAGTGTCAGTGGTGGTCTCCGCTGCGTCGCGCTTGCTCGCCTTTACGGAGTTAGCGCCAGAGTTGTAGGTAGGGATGTCATCGTCGATGTCGGTTGCTTTATCAGGAGTCTTATCGCTCATGCCTCCAACTTAAGCCAGTGCACGGTCCTTATGGTGCATCCTGTTCGGCGCGGCGTGTAGCTAAAACTGTCCGGCCAGCGGCAAGAACGTCAGCGGTGAGGTCGGCTAGCACCTCAGATTCGAGGCGCCATCGCTGCCAATAGAGGTCGATATCGAGCGGGAAATCGTCGAGAAGCACCAGCTCCCCCGAGTCCAGCAGAGGTTGCGCCTGCAGCCGCGGCACCAGGCCCCACCCCAACCCACAGCGCACTGCCTCGACATAGCCCTCTGAGGAGGGGATCTGCGACACCCGCGCACGAAGAACACGGGAATCAATAAACCGCTCACGCATCGCATCATCAAGGGTGGCATCATTCGGACCAAAGCCCACGATGGGAAGCGTGTCCCAATCCGAGAACCCCTCCGCCAAACTCGGTGCGGCGACGGCGAAATAGCGCATGGTACCCACGTACGTCGACTCACAGCCGGACACCGGCGCGTGCTCGCGTGTCACCGCACCGAGGACATCGCCGCGGCGCAACATGGCCAATGTACGGGCCTCATCCTCAATGCGGATGCGCAGGGCCGCCTCGCCCCTCTCCGCAGTGTGTTGGATCACCGGCCGAAACCAGGTAGCCAGCGAATCGGAATTGATAGCTACGGTCAGCGGCACGCGGGATAGGCGCTCAGTTAGGCGGGCATCAGCCTCCGCTTGGACGAGAGCCATACGCCGCGCAGCCTGAGCGACGATCTCGCCGGCTTCAGTCACAGTGACGGGATTTCCTCGGCGCAGCAGGATGCGTCCGGTCGAGATCTCCAGCGCTTTGATGCGCTGACTCACGGCAGAAGGAGTGATTCCCAACACGCTTGCGGCCGCCTCGAAGGAGCCTTCATCGACGATGGCCAGCAAAGTTTCGGTATGCAGTGGGTTCATGAAGTTATTTTAAACCAGCTGTAGAACACTTAACTGGACTTCATGTGCAATCTTCCGCACACTGGATGCCATGTCAGTATTGCTCGCAGGATTTGCGCTGGGACTCTCCCTCATCATCGCCATTGGACCGCAGAACGCCTACATCATCAAGATGGGCATCAAACGCGATCATGTCGGTGCGATTCTGCTGGCTTGTATGCTGTCCGACGTCGTCCTGATCAACGCCGGCACCGCTGGTGTGGGCTTTCTGGTGGAGCGCTTCCCCACCGCGCTGACCGTGGTGAAGTACCTCGGCGCGGCCTACCTCATTTACTTTGGCTTCACGTGTTTCCGCGATGCTTTTAAGAAGGAGCAAGAGGCGCTTGTCGTCGAGAAAACCGAACCCGTCGCCGCGTCGGTCGACGCCAACGGCGGCAAGAGCGATGCGCCGTATAGCTCGGTTCTGACGAAGATTCGCCCTCGCGTGCGCTCTAAATCCTGGGTTAAACCAGTCATGGCGGCAATGGCGCTGACGTGGCTTAATCCCCTGGCCTATGTTGATGCACTGGTCATGCTCGGCGGCATTGCCAACCAATACGGCGAGCAGCGCTGGGTCTTCGCCGCCGGTGCCGTACTCGCCAGCGCCGTCTGGTTCCCCTCCCTCGGCTTTGGTGCCTACAAGCTTTCTAATGTGCTGGCGAAGCCGGCGACGTGGCGCATCGTTAACATCGTCATCGGTTGCGTGATGATTGCGCTAACGGCAAAGCTGCTGCTGCACTAATTCTTAGCGGGGCGGTCCTCTACGGGCTCGTCCTCAGCGGGGTCGCCGACGGCGCCGGTCTCCTCGACCCACTCCTTGATTTCTTCTTCGCTGCGATCTTGCTCCACGCCGTCGCGCTCGGTGTAGTAGGTGTGATCGTTGCGGCTTTCTTCCCACTTCTCTTTGTCGAAGTCCACGTCATCGTCGCCGTGCAATTCGTCTACGACCTCCGTGACAAGATCCTCGTACAACGCTTCATCATCCATGTTGGAGTCCGCAATCTGCTGACCAATCTCGTCGTCGTAGCGCTCGGCATCGTAGGCCTCATCCGGGTGCAGCTTGAGGTGCAGCAGCGCGCGAATGCGCTCACGACGCAGGCCTTCGTCCTTAATCTGGCCCAAGGAACGCAGCCACCCAAAGACCAGAATGGCCACGAGGACGATTCCCATGTACCCCAGTACTGGATAGACATACTGCATGAGCGCCTTGAAGCCAGCGAAGGATACCGCGAAACCAGCAAGGCAGCCGGCGATAAAGATGATGCGGTACTTCGACTCGTTGCCGGACGATAGGCGCTTGCCCAGCGCATAGAACATGCCGATAGCCGTGTTAAAGATCATCAGGTAGATGATGACAGCCATGATGAGGCCGAGCGTGGGATGGATCTGGTCGACCAAGGTGAGCATCGGGATGTCAGAATCCCCAACGGCCTCCGCGTTCATGAGCAAGGAGAAGCCGGCGATGCCCATGAGCACGGCGTAGACCGCGCCACCCACGACGCCGCCCCAGCCCGCTTCGCGCGGACTAATGTTATCGCCGCCGATGACCAGTGACATTGACACGGCCAGAATGAGGGCTAGGCCGTTGTAGTTGAGCGCGGACACCAGCCAGTTCGGAATCGGCGAGTCGATGGCAGCAGAGGCGTCGATGGCAGCGGAGACGTTCTCCGGCATGTGCATCAAGGTGTAGACGCCCACAAACAGCACCGCAATGATGATCGACGGGGTCAGGAGGCCGATAACACGAGAGACCTTGTCCACGTCCATCATGCCGGTCACCAAGACGAGGACGAGCATGAGCAGCGAGCCAACCCACGCCGGCCAACCGAATTGCTGCTGCATGTTGGAACCCGCGCCAGCCAACATAACGAAGCCCACCGCGAAGAGCGTAAGAATCACGGCGACGTCGAGAATGCGCGAGATGATCGGGTGGGTAATGTTCCGGAACACCTGATTGTGTTCACTGGCATGGAAGTAGCTGCCCAGCTGAAGGAACACCGTTCCGGCCAGGGTCATAACAAGGCCGGCAACCACAATGCCCCAGATACCGTTGATTCCAAAGGACGTGAAATACTGGACAACTTCCTGGCCCGTAGCGAAGCCTGCTCCAACAAGCAGGCCAATAAAGGACAGGGCTATGCCCGCAACGTTTTTATACGACACGTATATCCATCTTCTTTTCTGAGTGTGAAGGAATAAAAACGCGCCACGGCTCCCGTCAGAAGCATGGCGCACGACTTATGTCCACGGTACGCCCAGCAGAAAAGAAAATGTAGGTGCGGCGGCCGAGATATTACTCCAAATTACTTTCACCAATGAGCAATATCACCGCTGCCTCCGTTCTAGGTCACAAAGCCCTTCTATCCTTGGTGTTCCGCAAACGTCGCAGTATCAATGACGAAGCGGAATTTGACGTCACCGGCCACGACGCGGTCATAGGCGGCGTCCACCTCATCGACGCTGACCTTCTCGATGACTGCGCCGAGGTTATGCTCCGCGCAGAAGTCCAGCATTTCCTGGGTTTCTGCAATTCCACCGATGTTGTTGCCGGTGAGCACCTTGCCGCCGCCGACGAGACGGTTAATGCGCAAAGAGAGTGCTTCCGGAGGCAGGCCGACGACGGACATAATGCCGCGCGGCTTGAGCAGACGCAAGTAGTCCTCCAGGTCATACTCAGCAGAGATAGTGGACAAGATGAGGTCAAACTCGCCGCGGTGGTTCCTAAAGAAGTCTTCTTCCTCCGTGGTGGCCAGCAGGCGGGTAGCTCCTAGCTTCTTGGCATCCTCAGCCTTGCGCGTAGTACGGGAGATCACGGTGACATCCGCGCCCTTCGCGGCAGCGATCTGCACGCCCATGTGGCCCAGTCCGCCAAGTCCGACGATGGCGACCTTCTGGCCTTCCTTGACGTCCCAGCGAGCCAGCGGCGAGTAGGTGGTGATACCAGCGCACAGCAGCGGCGCCGCTACGTCAAAGTCAAGGGAATCTGGGATGCGGAGAACAAAGTTCTCGTTGACGACGACCTTCTCGGAGTAGCCACCTTGCGTAATGGTGCCATCAACATCCTTGGAGTTATACGTGCCGACGTTGCCGTTCAGGCAGTTTTGCTCCATCCCGGCCTGGCACTGCTCGCACTCGCCACAGGAGTTGACCATGCAGCCAACCCCCACGCGGTCACCGACCTTGAACTTTGTGACGTCCTCCCCCACGGCGGACACCACGCCAGCGATCTCATGGCCAACGGTGAGTGGGAAGTGCGCCTCACCCCACTCGTTGCGGATAGTGTGAATATCCGAGTGGCAGATACCGGCTGCCTTAATGTCGATGACGACGTCATCGGCGCGCGGATCGCGGCGCTCAATAGTCACGACCTTGTAGGGCTCGTGAGGGCCGGTCTTCTGCAGTGCTTTCGCTCTAATAGTCATGGCGCCCACGGTACCCCGCAGGCGCCTGACCTCGCATAATGGAAATTTTTACCAACTAGGAGAGCTTCTTAGCGATGAGCTGGTTGACCTGGCCCGGGTCTGCCTTGCCCTGCGTAGCCTTCATGACGGCACCGACAATGGCGCCGGTCACCTTCTTGTTACCGGCCTTGTACTTCTCCACGATGTCGGGATTGGCAGCAAGCGCCTCGTCGACGGCCTTCTCAATGGCGCCGTCGTCACGCACAACCTCGAGGCCACGCTTGGCGACGACCTCATCGACGTCACCCTCACCTTCCAGTACACCGTCGACCGCTTGGCGGGCCAGCTTGGTGGTGAGCTTGCCTTCCTTGACCAGCTCGACCACGCGGGCAACCTGGGCCGGGGTGATGTTGAGTGCGGTAAGCTCTACGCCTGCCTCGTTGGCCTTACCGGTGAGGTAAGAAACCCACCAGGAGCGCGCCTCATCCGGAGAGGTCCCGGCTTCCACGGTTTCGATGATGAGGTCAAGTGCGCCTGCGTTGACCAGGTCACGCATTTCCTCATCCTTTAGCCCCCACTCTTCCTGGATACGAGCGCGGCGAATCCACGGCATCTCCGGCAGGGTCTGGCGGATCTCCTCAACCCACTCGCGGGACACGATGACCGGCGGCAGGTCAGGATCATTGAAGTAGCGGTAATCTTCCGCCGTCTCTTTCGGGCGGCCCTTCGACGTGGAGCCGTCCGTTTCCTGGTAGTGGCGTGTTTCCTGGACGATCTCTCCGCCGTCGACAAGCATCTGCGCCTGGCGCTGCATCTCGAAACGAACCGCCTGCTCTACCGAACGCAGCGAGTTGATGTTCTTGGTTTCGGTGCGGGTACCGAACTCCTCTTGGCCCACCGGGCGCAGCGACACGTTGGAGTCCACGCGCATCGATCCCTGGTCCATGCGGGCATCGGACACGCCCAAGGCCGCTACGAGCTCGCGCAATGCGGAAACATAAGCGCGGGCTACCTCTGGAGCGCGCTCGCCCGCGCCGATAATCGGCTTCGTCACGATCTCGATGAGCGGAATACCGGCGCGGTTGCAATCCACCAGCGAAGAGGTGGCACCGTGGATGCGACCATCCGCACCGCCCAGGTGGGTGAGCTTGCCGGTGTCTTCCTCCATGTGGGCGCGCTCAATCTCTACGCGCCACTCAGTGCCGTCGTCCAAGACGACGTCCAAGTAACCGTCGTAGGCAATGGGTTCATCGTACTGGGAAATCTGGTAGTTCTTCGGCTGGTCCGGGTAGAAGTAGTTCTTGCGGGCAAAGCGCGATGACTCCGCGATGGAGCAGTTCAACGCGAGGCCAATCTTGATAGCGCCTTCCACGCCTTTGGAGTTGACCACAGGAAGGGCACCGGGCAGTCCGAGGGACACCGGGTCAACGTTGGAATTGGGGGCTGCGTTGAAGTTGGTGGGCGAAGTGGAGAACATCTTGGTCTCCGTGTTGAGCTCCACGTGGACTTCCATGCCCATAACGGGTTCGAACTTTTCTAGGACCTCGTCATAGTCCATCAGGTCATACATCGCAGCAGTCATGCGTGCCATCTTAGTATGTCAACGCGACTCCATGCGCAACCGGCTAGCCCAAGACGGTGAGGCCATGCGTGACGAGAATCTTGGCAATCATTGCCGCCGGGTACACCATGGCGTAGCCCAGTGCTACGCGCTGGTCAGTGCTGGTGCGGTTGTTGACAAAGGCCAGCACTGCCGGCTGCGTTTGCGCGCCTGCAAGTGCACCGGCAGTTTTGGTGGCTCCAACGTGCAAGAACCTCCGCAGGACAAAGGCATACCCTGTCGCCACAATGGTGGTGACAATAACGCCGAGCAGAAGAATCTTCCACCATGAACCGCTGGTAAAGGCGCTAGCGATCTCGCTACCGGCATTCGTGCCTGCCTGGGCTAGGAACAGCAAGAGCCCCAGTTCCGCCAAGATGGTGTTTGCGGAGTGCGGCAAGGCCGTCACCGTGCTACCAATGCGCCCGATGCGCGCCATCACGAGTGCCACGATGAGCACTCCTGCCGCAGCACCCAGATTGAAAGAAGATCCGCCCGGGATCGGAATGTCGATGTGGCCTAGGAAAATACCCAAAGCAAGGCCCAAGCCAAGGGAAACCGGGTTGATGTCGGTCAATCCCTGGGAAGAATCACCTAGAAACTTAGAAATTTCCCGCATAGCACTCTGGCGGCCGACCACACGCACGCGGTCACCTAATTCCACGATGTGCTCGGGGATAGCTACTTGGTCATTGTCAGCGCGGCGGACACGGGAGATCCGTGCTCCCCATCTATCAGAAAGTTGGTTATTGAGTTCCGCGATGGTCTGTCCGGCTAGATTGTGCTCAGAAATGGTGATGCGACGGAAATCGAGGTCATGGCGGTCGTCGTTGAGAATCTGTGGGGACTCACGTCCGGAGCGTTCAATGATGTTGTCAAGGTCCTCCGGTGCACCCACGAGTGTCACGACGTCACCCGGATGCAGTACATCAAAGTATTTAGGGATAACGATGTCATTGCTGCCGACGCGACGCAGACGCGTGACCTGTATTTCCCCGTTGCCAATGTCCGCAATTTCGGCGATCGACGTTTCGCGCTGCAATTGCATGTGCTGGCGAGTTACGGGTGAGAGGGTGTCGTCGTCATTACCGGCGTCCCGAAGCACGACGACTGTCGCCACCAGCATGCCGATGACACCAAAAAGGTAGGAAACCGCATAACCCACGGTCGCAGCGCCAGGATCGCCCGTGGCTTCCGACGCCGCTGCCAGTGCCGGGGTATTCGTCACGGCACCGGCAAACGTGCCGGCAATCGTGGCAAGGGGAAGCTCAAAGACGAATGTTCCCAAGCCCCACGCGGCGATTGCAGCGACGAGGAACACGGCAATCATGGACAACACTGGCCCCGTGGCCGTCTTCAGGGATTTGAAGAAGGACACTCCGGAATTGTTACCAATTCCGAAGGCAAACAACACGAGGCCGAACATGCCCAGAATCGGCGGCACCGATGCTTCCACTCCAGCTGCCGAGGCCGTTGCCGAAAAGGCGATGCCCAAAAAGAGCACGGCTGCCGCGCCGAGGCTGATGCCCTTGGTCTTGATGCCGCCGAGGGCCATACCGACACCAATGAGCAGAAAGACCAACAGGACGGGTTGATCAGCAAAATAAGCGAGGACGCTCGTCATTACTTCCTTTAAAACGTGGTTCTACGCGTCCTTTAACCGAACAGGGCCTGCGCGTTGGCGTAGCGCTTTTCTGGGACCACCTTAAGCTTGCCGACGGCCTCTTCGAGCGGCACCAAATCAATATTCTCTCCGTGCAGGGCCACACACATTCCAGACTCACCGTTGTGGGCCGCGCGTGCAGCGTGGGTGCCGTAGCGGGTAGCGAGGACGCGGTCATAGGCTGTCGGCGTACCACCGCGCTGGATGTGGCCAAGGACCGTGGTACGCACGTCATAGCCCGTGCGCTTCTTAATCTCATCTCCGATGACTTGGCCAATGCCGTTGAAGGTCTGGTGACCAAACTGGTCCACGCCGCCCTCTTCGAAGTCCATCGTGCCGTCCTTGGGAAGGGCACCTTCTGCGACACAGACGATGCCGTACTTCTCCCCCATCTGGAAACGGCGTTCCATGGCCTTAGTGATATCGGCAATATCAAACGGCACCTCAGGAATCACCGTGTAGTGTGCACCGCCGGCCATACCTGCATGCAGCGCAATCCAGCCCACGTGACGGCCCATTACCTCAACGATGAGAATACGGTCGTGGGACTCCGCCGTAGTGTGAAGACGATCGATGGCGTCGGTTGCTACGGAGACCGCGGTGTCGAAGCCGAAGGTATAGTCCGTAGCGTTGACATCGTTGTCAATAGTCTTCGGCACGCCAACGACCGGTATGCCGTTGTCAGAAAGCCACTTGGCGCCCTTGAGGGTTCCCTCACCGCCGATGGCGATGAGCGCGTCAACTTCGGCGTCGGCCATATTTGCCTTGATGGTATCCAGACCCGCCTTGAACTTGTCTGGGTGCAGGCGGCCCGTACCGAGGATGGTGCCGCCGCGCAGAAGGATGCGGTCAATTTCTGCATCGTCATAAAGGTCACGACGACGGTCCTCCATGAGACCAACCCAGCCGTCCTCGTAGCCGACGACCGTATCGCCAAATTCGTTAGATGCGGTACGAACGACCGCGCGGATAACAGCATTTAGACCGGGGCAATCACCACCGGATGTCAGTACAGCAAGACGCATGAGTCCCAATCTACCCCCTTCCCTATAGCTGTGCAGGTTCCGGAACTACATGCAGGGTGTCTCGGAAGAAGAGTGACGCGCCCCACCCTACTGCCAGCATCATCACAATGATGATGAGGGAATTCGCAGTGCCGGCCACCTGCATCACGGCTGAGACCGCCGCGACGCCAATGACGGAGCCTACTTGACGCGACGTGTTGTACACGCCCGATGCTGCTCCCATGAGCTGTGGCTCGATGTCTCGCATGGTAGTGGCTGCATTAGAGCCCCAAATAAAGGACTGCCCTGCCCCCAACGCCGCGCATGGCAGGGCCAACCACCACGGAGTGACATCAGCACGCATGAGAAACCACAAGGCGAAAAATGTCGCGATAAGAATTCCAAAGCCGGTGGCTGCCAGACGCCGTGGATCCAGCTTGTCCGCAAGGATCCCTGCCAGGGGCGATACGCACAACGACACTAGCGCCATAGGTGTCACCACGAGGCCCGCATCCCGTGCGGATAGCCCTTGCGAGCCCTGCAGCCACATCATGATGGGAATCATCATCGACGCTGCCATAAATCCCATCGCCACAATTGCAACCGACCCCGCAGAATAGTTGCGGTCTGCGAATAGCTCGAGCGGAATCAATGGTTCGCGGCTGCGCTTTTGCAGTCGGACAAAAACCGCGATTCCGACGAGACCTACGCCAAGGAGAGCCCAGATCCACCACAACCAGCCCGTCTCCGGTCCCTGCTGCACGGCGAAGACAAGGCAGGTTAACGCGACAAACGATGCCCCCACGGACACGTAGTCAATCTTCCTTGCCGTCGTTGGCAGCGACGGAACCCACAGCGCTGCCAGCACAATCGCCGCGATAACGAAGGGGACGTGTACCCAGAAGACTGCCTGCCAGCCAAAGACCGCAACAACGAATCCACCCAACAGAGGTCCTGCCAAAGACGCTACCGAGCCCACAATTCCCCAGACGCCGAGCGCACGACCGCGCCGCTCACGGGCAAAGACCCGGTTAATCACCGCCATGGTTTGCGGCATCTGAATGGAAGCCCCGAAGCCCTGAACCGCGCGAGCAGCAATGAGAAACTCCACGTTAGGCGCTAGCGCGCACAGGAGAGCTCCGATGCCAAAGAGACCTACGCCGAGCTGGAACATACGTTTTTGTCCGTAAATATCCCCGAGCCTGCCGGTAAACAGCAAGGGCACTACAACAGCCAGCAAGTAGATAGCAGACACCCACAGCACCTGATTGACTCCAGCGTTGAACTCCCGGAGGACGTCGGGAAGCGCAACGGCAATCATTGTCTGGTCCAACAGAGAAATGAAAAATCCCAGGGACAGCGCGGCCATAGCACGCCAAGCTTGGCTTTCAGGTGGAAGCGCAACGGGTTCAGTCATGCAGCGAAGTCTAGCCACCGCCACGGACACCGGCCTACACTGGGCGGCATGGGAATGATTGACATTAAGAAACCACAGGACGTTTCAACTGCCACTACCGTAGCTCTGGGACTCATCGGCGGATGGCTTACCGCCAGGGAAACTGGAATTCGCCCGCTCGGTGGCGTTGTCCTCGCCGCCGCCGGCGCATGGGCTGGCCGCAGCTGGTGGACTAAGACGAACCCAGCGACCACTGCGGGATTGACCGCACTGTACGCAGGTGCGTTCGGCCTTTCACACCCCTTGGCCAAGAAGATCGGCGCCTGGCCTTCTGTCCTCGCTGTCACCGCCGCGAGTGCCGGTGCCGCCTACGCGCTTTCCGACGCCCACTAAGACCACACCCAATAAAACGCCCAGCGTGCACCCATTTAGGGAATGGTGCTCGCGGGCGTTTTATTTGTCTCTCTCACAGTGTGATCCGCACCCAGCAGATGCAATCACTAAGTTCACTCTAATACACATCTACGCAAATGGAAAGTACGCAAAAAATTATTTTTTAGTCCCCACCCCCGTTTAGGCCACAAGCCACTGGCCAATCCTAAGCAAGGGAGTAAGCCCCCTCAGTCAGTCCGGCATCTACCCCCGTTGTTGTGTTTGAGTAAAACCTATATCCCCAGCTCGGCAAGAGTCGAACACACAGCCTAAAGCGCCACTTGACACCCCCACGATTCTTGATTTGTGAAGCTTAGCCCCGCAGGCTATAGACCCGATACGGTGACACCACTAAGATTGGTTGTAGAACACTTCTTCTAACTAGATCATTTTCGGGGATACGCCAATGAGCACCACCACCATCCTGCCGGACGCCTTCTTTAG
>ERZ1031113.8-NODE-8-length-144832-cov-18.764976_pt1 | contig 144832 bp, 137 predicted proteins | sample MGYA00518225_ERZ1031113 | MGnify/ENA primary metagenome ERZ1031113 (study PRJEB33718, sample SAMN03159751) | human skin metagenome | collected 2014-05-20 | study: EMG produced TPA metagenomics assembly of the PRJNA266117 data set (Human skin bacterial metagenome...
GCGTCCCACCCCCGCCAGCGCTGCGAACGCCAACGCCGCCAGCGCCGCTGGGGCAGTCTCGGATGCCACGACCAGCAACGCGGCAGTGCCGCCCGCGACGGACCAAACGACTCCGTCAGCAGCCCCGAAGCCGCGTGCTGCCACGCCGGGCTCGGTAGCTCCCAAGCCCGGCGCTCCGAAGCCGTCCGCGATCGGCCCGCAAGGTGGCCGTCCAACTCCAGGCGCGCCGCGCCCCGGCCCACGTCCTGCTGCTCCGGGCGGTCATGGCGGGCCCACCCCGGCGACGATGCGTCGGGCAAGTGGCGCTCCGCGTCCTGGCAATAATCCATTCTCCAGCTCACAAGGCATGGGCCAGCAGCGTCGTTCAGGTCAAGGCGCGCCACGTCCGGGTGGTCAGCAAGCCCGTGACGGACGTCCCGGCGAGCAGCGCGCACCACGTCCGGGCGCAACCGGCGGTTTGCCTCGTCCGGGCGGCACCAGCGGCATGCCGCGGCCGAACCCGGCGATGATGCCTAAGCGTTCGAATGCTCAGATCGGTCAGCGACCGGCCAATACTCGTGGTGGCGGCGGTCCTGGCCGCGGCGGTGCTCCGGGTCGTGGCCGCGGCGGCGGTGGCGCGCCTGGCATGGGTGGCATGCCCGGTGGCGGTCCCGCGTTCGGCGGCGGTGGTCGTGGCGGTCGTGGCGGCCGCGGCGGTTCGGGCACCCAGGGAGCCTTCGGACGTCAGGGCGGCGCCGGCAAGCGCGGCCGTAAGTCTAAGAAGCAGCGCAGACAAGAATTTGACGAGATGCAAGCACCCACTATCGGTGGCGTGCGGATCCGTCAAGGTGAAGGCCAGACCATTCGTCTGCGGCGTGGTTCGTCGCTGACGGATCTAGCCGAGAAGATCAATGTCGAGCCCGCGCAATTGGTGCAGGTCTTGTTCAATCTCGGCGAGATGATCACTGCGACCCAGTCGGTCAATGACGAGACCCTGGAGATCCTCGGCGCCGAGCTGAACTACGACATTCAGGTCGTCAGCCCGGAGGACGAAGATCGCGAGCTGCTGGAAAGCTTCGATCTGGAATTCGGTGAAGACGAAGGCGACGAAGACGATCTCGAAGCTCGTCCGCCGGTCGTCACCGTCATGGGTCACGTCGACCACGGTAAAACCAAGCTGTTGGACGCATTGCGGAAGAGCAATGTTGCCGGCGGCGAGGCTGGCGGCATCACCCAGGCGATTGGCGCCTATCAGGTGACCACCGAGGTGGACGGCGAAGATCGCGCGATCACCTTCATCGATACCCCTGGCCACGAGGCGTTCACGCAGATGCGTGCTCGAGGTGCCAAGTCGACCGATATTGCGGTGCTAGTGGTGGCTGCTGATGACGGCGTCATGCCCCAGACCATCGAGGCGATGAACCACGCGAAGGCCGCTGATGTGCCGATCGTGGTGGCGGTCAACAAGATCGATAAGGACACTGCCGATCCGCAGAAGATCCGCGGCCAGCTGATGGAATTCGGCCTGACGCCGGAAGATTACGGCGGCGACACCATGTTCGTCGACGTCTCGGCGGTCACCGGTCAGGGTCTAGATGACCTGCTCGAGGCGATCATTTTGACCGCTGACGCAGCCCTCGACTTGCGAGCCAATCCGACCATGGACGCCCAAGGTGTCGCTATCGAAGCCCACCTCGACCAGGGCCGTGGCCCGGTGGCGACCGTGCTCATTCAGCGCGGCACGCTGCGCAAGGGTGATTCGATCGTGGCTGGTTCAGCCCACGGCCGCGTGCGTGCGTTGATCAATGACCACGGCGAAACCGTCGATGAAGCTCCGCCCTCGATGCCAGTGCAGGTCTTGGGCCTGACCAGCGTGCCTGGTGCTGGCGACAACTTCCTGGTCGTCGAGGACGACCGGGTGGCCCGTCAGATCGCCGACAAGCGTGAGGCGCGCATTCGTGCCGCGCAGCAGGCGCTCGGCTCGCGTCGCAAGACTTTGGACGAGCTGTTCGAGCAGCTGGAGAAGGGCGAGACCAGCGAGCTGACCTTGATCTTGAAGGGCGACGGCGCTGGTTCGGTCGAAGCCTTGGAAGACTCCTTGCTCAAGATCGACGTCGGCGACGAGGTCAGCCTGCGCGTCATCGACCGTGGCGTCGGTGCGATTACCGAGACCAATGTCTCGCTGGCTGCTGCGTCCACTCCGCATTCGGTCATCATCGGTTTCAACGTTCGCCCGACCGCTCAGGCCCAGCGTCTGGCCGATCAGGAGAACGTCGATATCCGTTACTACTCGGTCATTTACGACGCGATCGACGAGATCGAGGCCGCGCTCAAGGGCATGCTCAAGCCGATTTACGAAGAGAAGTCGCTGGGCAGCGCCGAGATCCGCGAGGTCTTCCGCAGCTCGAAGTTCGGCAATATCGCTGGCCTCATGGTCACCGACGGCATCATGCGCCGCAATGCCAAGGCTCGCTTGGTGCGCGACGGTGTGGTCATTTCCGACACCACGATCGCGTCGCTGCGTCGCGAGAAGGATGACGTCACTGAGGTGCGCGAAGGCTACGAGTGTGGCGCGACCTTGCACAACTACAACGACATCCAGATCGGCGATGTCATCGAAACCTACGAAATGGTCGAGAAGCCCCGCGACTGACCCGCAACGAGATAGGAACTAATAATGAGCAATCCACGTATCGCGCAACTGGAAGATCAGATCCAAGAGACCATCTCGTTGGCCTTAGATCGGCGGGTCAAAGATCCGCGATTGGGCTACGTCACCGTCACTGACGTCCGGCTGACCGGTGACGCCCAGCAGGCGACCGTCTTTTACACGACAATGGATCGTTCGCTGGATGGTCGCGAAGCTGATGCTATCGGCGGTAAGTCCGACACTGCTGCTGCGTTGGAATCGGCAAAGGGCATGCTGCGTACCATCGTCGGCGAGCAGCTCGGGTTGAAGAACACCCCGACGCTGACCTTCGTCCAGGACGCGTCGGAAGAAAGCGCCAAGCAGATCAGCGATCTGCTCGATCGAGTGCGAGCTTCCGATGAGGCGTTGGCTGCGCAGCGCGAAGGTGCTGCCTACGCCGGTGAGCAGGACGCATATCGTAAACCTGCTGACGGCGCTCAGCAGTGACGTCAAGCGCAGCGATTGGACGCTGACGTGTCCGAGTCGGGGATTTTGATCGTCGACAAGCCGGGCGGCATGACCAGCCATCAGGTGGTCGGTGCCGTCCGGCGCGCTTTTGGCACCAAGAAGGTCGGCCATGCCGGGACCCTAGACCCGATGGCCACCGGCGTGCTGATCTGCGGAGTCAACCGGGCGACGCGACTGCTCGGACATTTGGCGCTGCATGATAAGGCTTATTCGGCCAAGATCCGGCTGGGTATGACGACCAATACCGATGATGCTGACGGCGAACCATCAGATCGCTGCGATGCGTCAGCGCTGAGCGTCGACCAGATCGAACAGGCGATGGCTCCACTGCGGGGCGAAATCATGCAGGTACCCAGCACCGTCTCAGCGATCAAAGTTGACGGCAAACGTGCCTACGCCCGCGCCCGTGCTGGTGAACAAGTCGAGCTAAAGGCCCGTCCGGTCACGGTTTCCCGATTCGCTGTGACCGAGGTGCGGCACGTCGAACATTTCGTCGACGTGGCTGTCGAAGTCGAATGCAGTTCTGGCACCTATGTGCGCGCTCTTGCTCGTGACCTCGGTGCCGCGTTGGGTGTCGGGGGCCATTTGACGGCGCTACGACGCACCCGGATCGGCCGATATAGCTTGGCTGACGCCGTAGCGCTCGACGAATTGCCAACCAAACTGATGACGATGGCCCAAGCCGCTGAGCTCAGCTTCCCGACCGTGACGGTCAGCGCCGCGCAGGCCAGTGACGTCAGCTTCGGTCGGCAATTACAGATCAACGTTGAACATTCGCCTACTGGTGTGCTGGATCCAACTGGCGAGCTGATCGGGTTATATGGTCCAGCTGATTCGTCAGTCGAAGCTGTCGGCGCGTGGGCTCGACCGATTGCGGTGCTCATCTAATCTGGACTAGTGAGCCGCGAATTGGACAGCTATGAGCGTCGAGCCAGCAATGCGCTGGTCCGCCGCATGCTGATGACCGCCTGCGGCTATCTGATTTTGAATGTGGGCTGGAATTTCGTCTTGGCCCTGCCCATCGTCGGTTTTGTGGTTGCCTTCGCGAACATTTGCCGCGCCGGACGAACTGAAGTGCCTGTAGTTCCTCTCGCAGCGCGTCAGCGCATGGCCGGCATCACTGTGGGTAGCGCTATCGCCTTGGTGCTGACCGCGTCCTTGGGACGTGCGATGCAGACGGCGGTGTTCATGCGATCCTTCAGCGACACCTTTGATCTGTGGCTCGCGCGCCTCATTAGCCCAGCGAATTGGCGCGAGAACTGGCTGTTCTTGTTGGTGGTGGTCGCTGCCACGGGCTATGCGCTTTATCGGCTCTATTCGCCGAGCCAAAGTGACGTCGAAAGTCAGCACCAGAAGGATCGTGAGCGGGCCCATCGAGGCGTCTTCGACCGGGCCGCGGTCGCGGCGGCCAGCCAGGCACTAGCCGAGGCAGAGGCCGAGCGAGCCCGTCCCCAAGAATCGAACCAGGCAGGCTCGCAAGCAACCGAGAAAAGCGACAGCGGGTGGCCAGCTTCTGGTGCGCAGAGGACTCATCGTGGCATCCAAACCGCGATCGAGAATGATCCGGCTGGGCAGCCAGCGCCGTCAGCCGCGCCTTTCGAATTGCCGAGCTATGCGCCACGTGATGTAGCCCCCGGTGATTTGCCGGGTTTTGGTGAGGCACCAGCTCGCCCCGTCGATCCGTCCCGCGCAGCGGAATTGGTTTCGGCGCCCTCCGAGCCGCCGGTCGGGCAAGGTTACGGGGGAGCTATCGCAGCTGACGTGGACGTCAGCGCACCGGCGGCTTTTGACGAATCGGGCCGGCTGCTGCCGCCGTCCACCGGCCAGACCTTTGATCCCACTGGCGGATCACGAAGAGACGGGCTTAGTGGCTGATGGACGCATCGCAACACGGCGAGCTAGGTGATTGGCTCGATCGATTGTTCAACCGAGACGACGTTGAACCGCGTGATCACCATGTCGCGGACATAGCACCTGATGACGCAGCTGAGATCGAAGTCGACGAGGAACCAGCCAAGTTCATCGTCGACGAGCCGAAAGCTCCCATGCGAGTGGTGCGCTATCTGAACTGGGCGGCCGACTACCCCGCAGCCGAGCCGCTATTGGACCAACCACCCTGGCCAACGCTGCAAGCTAACCGTCCTCGTGGGCCTATCCCGCGAGACGAATTCGTGTCTGAGCAGGTAGCGTCGAGCGATGAATTTGACCCGGGGCAGACCTCGATACAACCTCGTCAAGGCAAGAAATCAATCCGCTGCCACTCGACGGCAATAATCGCGGCGATTGATTCGTCAGCCAAGATGCCCAGAAAGTTTGCGAAGGGTAGGCATGCACACTAGACGCAGCGTCGTCATCATCGGCAATTTTGACGGCGTACACCGCGGTCACCAGCGGCTCATTTCCTTGGCCAGGCAGCGAGCTGAACAGCTAGCAGACCAGCGCGGATCGCTGCCAGTGTTGGCGGTGACATTTTGGCCGCACCCGATGTCGGTGGTGTCGCCGGATCGCGCTCCCAAGCTGCTATCTGATCTGCCAGATCGCGTCGAACTCTTGCAGCAGGCGGGGGTTGACGAGGTACGCGTCGTGCAATTTAACCGCGAGGTTGCCGGTTGGCAGCCGGAGTATTTCATTGACACGATCTTGCGTCCGCTCAATCCAGCGCTGGTCGTGGTGGGGGAGAATTTCCGTTTCGGCCGTGGTGCATCGGGATCGATTTTGACGCTGCGAGAAGCTGGGCGTGAAGATTTCGACGTGCAAGCTGCTGAGCTACTCAGCGTTGACGAGCAGGTCACGTCATCCTCGGTGATCCGTCAAGCGCTGATAGCTGGTGACGTCGAAGCCGCGGCCGAAAATATGGGCCGAAATTTCCGGGTGCGGGGGATCGTCGTCGTCGGCGATCAACGGGGCCGTCATCTGGGTTTCCCGACGGCTAATCTGCCTGTGTCCAGCGACTTCGCCGTCCCAGCTGACGGGGTCTATGCCGGTTGGTTGACGCGGCTGGATGAGCCTGACGCCGAGCGGCTGCCCGCAGCGATCTCCGTGGGCACGAATCCGACCTTCGCTGGCGTGGAACGTCGTGTCGAGACCTACGTGCTAGACCGGGTAGATCTGCGACTCTATGGTGTCGAAATCGCCGTCGAATTCGTCAAACAGCTACGCGGACAGATGAAATTCGACTCCGTGGAAGCGCTGATCGAGCAAATGACCGCCGACGTCGCATCGACGCGGGCAGTGCTCGAAGTAGCGCCGCAAAGGGCAAAGCGCTGACGTCAACAACCGAATCTTCACAAAGAGTCGACCGATGCTCGAGATGAGCACAGAGCTCACACGCGACTGTGCCCATCCCCGAGCTTTCGACATCACGTCATTGCAGGCGCAAGATCCTAGATTCCCAAGGCTGCAATGCGCTATCGGTCTGATCGTCGTGAGTGCCGAGCAGCAGTTGCGCGCCAGTCAACTCGGGCAGCTCGTCGACGGGCAGTGCCACCGGCTCGGTTGACCAGTTCGCCAAGACCAGTAGGGTGCCTTCGGCGCCGCTGCGGGTGAAAGCCCAAAGCGCTGGGTGATCTGGCAACAGCAAGCTGAATTCTCCGTCGGTGACTAGCGCCTCGTCGTGACGCAGCGAGATCAACTTGCGGTAGTGCTGCCATACCGAGTTGGGATCGGCCACTTGGGCTTCGGCATTGATCTGCGGATAATTCGGGTTGACGGCAAGCCACGGAGTGCCGGTGGTGAAGCCGGCATTGTGGGAGGCATCCCATTGCACGGGAGTTCGTGCATTGTCGCGGCCCTTAGCGGCGATCGCCTTGACTGCGTCAGCTTCGGTCATCTCGTCGGCAGTCGCGAGGGTGAAGAAGTTGAGGCTCTCCACGTCAGCGATTTGGTCAATACTGGTGAACGGATAGTTGGTCATGCCCAACTCTTCGCCTTGGTAGATGTAGGGCGTGCCCTGGTGCAGATGCAGGGTCGTCGCGATCGTCTTGGCTGAAGCCTCGCGATGCTGGGGTGAGTCGTCACCAAATCGCGAAACCACACGCGGCTGATCGTGATTATCAAAGTAGAGCGAATTCCAACCTTGCCCAGCCAGACCCTCTTGCCAGGTCGCTAGATTTCGCTTCAAGGCAGGCAAATCGAGTGGCAAGTGATTCCACTTAGAGCCGTCCCCGTCGATATCCATGTGTTCGAAGGTGAACACCATGGTCAGCTCGTTGCGATCTGGGCCAGTGACATTGCGAGCAACCTCTACGGTAGCGCCGGGCATTTCGCCGACGGTCAAGACATTGCGTTGGCTCAGCGCAACCTCGCGGTTCATTTCTGCGAGGAATTCGTCCAGCCGACGACCATTGGTGCTGTCGGCGAAAAGGTCACCGTCACCCAGCGGACCCTCAGTGATCCGCTCAGGCTTGGAGATCAGGTTGATGACATCCAGACGGAAACCGTCCACGCCCCGATCCAACCACCAGCGCATCATCTCGTAGGCAGCCTGGCGGACGTCAGGATTTTCCCAGTTCAAGTCCGGCTGACCGGCGCTGAACAGACCTAAGTAATACTGGCCGGAGGTTTCGTCGAAATACCAGGCGGACGGCGCGAACGCTGCCACGCTGCTGTCTGGTTCAGCCCCCGGAGTGCCCGGAGTCGCGCCAGGCTTAGCGTCGCGCCAGAAATACCAATCGCGCTTGGCTGAGGCTGGGTCGCGAGACTCCAGGAACCAGGGATGCTGCGAGGAGGTGTGGTTGACGACCACGTCCATCATGATCTTGATGCCCAATTCGTGGGCCTCAGCGACCATTTGATCAAATTCTTCGAGCGTGCCGAAGCTGGGATCGATGTCGCGATAGTTGCTGATGTCGTAACCGTTATCGACTTGCGGCGAGGTGTAGATCGGCGACAGCCAGATGACGTCCACGCCAAGGTCAGCCAGATACGGCAGGCGGCGGCGCACGCCACCCAAGTCACCGATACCGTCGCCGTTGCTGTCTTGGAAGGAGCGGGGATAGATCTGATAGACGACCGCCCGTTCCCACCAATTGGGGCTACGAGTCTGGACATTGTCGAGCACCGGATTCTCCTATTTTCTACGTTTTAATTGGCAAGGATTTGTTGACTTGCTATTTAACAGCGCCCTCGGGCTGTCAATCCCCGACGGCAGATTTTGGTTGATGATCTCATGATCCGTCCTTGATCCGATTAATCAATCTAAACGCTTAGCCGCACGCATGATGCATGAGGCTAACACGTGTGATCCTGCCCAAGTCACTGGGGCGGGGGTCAATTGGGAGAGGTGTTCGTTAGGGGAGGGCTGAGTTCAGGTCAGTGTCCGTGATCAGCATGCAGACCTGGGATTTGTCGCTTTCGATCTCGGGCTAGCAGCGAATAATTCGGACGTCCAAGCGATTGAGTGAGACTCTTTAGCGATTTAGGATTCCAGGCGCGCCCTGCTAATCTTGTTAGTCGCCGTTTGATCGGCCGCGGATTTTCAAGAGCAGCCGCGCGTCACTCACCAGCCTCGTGAATCTGACGCTCCTGCGCCGCGCAACGGGAAACCGGAAGGAGAGCAGTGATGGACGCTGCCACTAAGCAAAGCATCATCGAGGAGTACGCGACGCACCCTGGAGACACTGGCTCTCCGGACGTCCAGATCGCGCTGCTGACCAAGCGCATCTCGGAGTTGACCGAGCACCTCAAGGTGCACAAGCACGACCACCACTCGCGTCGTGGTCTGATGCTGATGGTCGGTAAGCGCCGTCGGCTGCTGAACTACGTCGCTCAGGAAGACGTCGAGCACTACCGCGAACTCATCGCACGGCTGGGTCTGCGTCGTTGATTTTCGACTAACTGGATCGGGGAGTTGCCTGCAAGGCGGCTCCCCTTTCCTGCGTTTCGCGTAGATACGCGGCACAATTGAAGTATTCGAAGAAGTGAATCGAATGAGCGCTCGGCCGAGCGCACCCAGATCGTCTGGGACGGCGTCGCTGGACGCCACGTCAGCGGGGGATAGCCCCGCGACTTGTTAGCGGGGACGAAGCCCCGCAGGAGAGGAGGATCCCGGTGGAGGGACCCGAAGTTAAGTACAGCGAAGCGATCATTGATAACGGAAAATTCGGCAAGCATGTCGTGCGTTTTGAGACCGGCGTGCTCGCTCAACAAGCTGACGGCGCTGCTGCCGTCTATCTGGACGGCGACACCATGCTGCTGTCCGCCACCACCGCGCAGAAGACCCCGCGCGAAGCTATCGACTTTTTCCCGCTGACCGTTGACGTCGACGAAAAGATGTACGCCGTAGGACGCATTCCCGGCAGCTTCCACCGCCGCGAAGGCCGTCCCACCGAGAACGCCATCTTGGCTTGCCGCCTGATCGACCGTCCGCTGCGTCCGGCCTTCGTCAAGGGCCTGCGCAATGAGGTCCAGGTCATCGTCACGGTCTTGGCCTTGAACCCGCAGGTCGAATACGACGTCGTCGCGATCAACGCCGCTTCAATGTCGACGCAGATCGCTGGCTTGCCGTTCTCCGGTCCGATCGGTGGGGTGCGTGTGTCCTTGCTGGGTGACCAATGGGTTGCGTTCCCGACTGTGGAGCAGGAAGCCCAAGCGACCTTCTCGATGGTCGTCGCCGGACGGGTGCTCGAGGACGGCGACGTCGCGATCATGATGGTCGAAGCAGGTGGCACCGAAGCGACTTGGGAGAACGTCCGCGGCGGCCAGACTGCGCCGACTGAAGAGATCGTCGCCCAGGGCTTGGACGCTGCCAAGCCGTTCATCAAGATTCTGTGTGACGCGCAGGCTGAGCTAGCCGAGCAGGTCAACAAGGAGACCTATCCCTACCCGGTCTTCCGCGAATACGAACAAGACGTCTACGAAGAAGTCGAGCGGATCGCTGCCGAACGGCTAGACGAGATCATGCAGATCGCTGGCAAGGCTGAGCGTCAGGATGCTGAGAAGGAACTCAAGCTGCGGGTCTTCAATGACATGACCGCAGAAGATCGTTTCGACGGCCGTGAAGGCGAGATCAGCGCTGCTTTCAAGAGCCTGCAAAAGAAGATCGTGCGCGGTCGAGTGCTCAGCGAAGGTGTCCGTATCGATGGCCGTGGGCCGAAGGACATCCGTCCGCTGTCCGCCCAGGTCGGCATCATCCCGCGCGTGCACGGCAGCTCGTTGTTCCAGCGCGGCGAGACCCAGGTGATGGGCATCACCACGTTGAACATGCTCGACATGGAGCAAAAGCTCGACACCTTGTCGGCGCAGACTTCTAAGCGCTACATGCACCAATACGAGATGCCGCCGTACTCGACTGGTGAGACCGGCCGGATCGGTTCCCCGAAGCGTCGCGAAGTCGGCCACGGTGCGCTGGCTGAGCGGGCGATCGTCCCCATGATCCCCAGCCGTGAAGAGTTCCCGTACGCGATCCGCGAGGTTTCGACCGCGATCGGTTCGAATGGTTCAACCTCGATGGGTTCGGTCTGTGCGTCCAGCTTGGCGTTGATGAACGCTGGCGTGCCGCTGCGCGCTGCCGTCGCTGGCATCGCGATGGGCTTGATGAGCGAGACCGACGAGAACGGCGAGACCAAGTACCTGGCTCTGACTGACATTCTCGGCGCCGAAGACGCGTTGGGTGACATGGACTTCAAGGTCGCCGGCACTCGTGAGTACGTCACTGCGCTGCAGCTCGACACCAAGTTGAACGGTATCCCCGCCGACGTGCTGGCTGCCGCGCTGCTGCAGGCCAAGCAGGCCCGCGAGGCGATCTTGGACGTCATGGACGAGGCCATTGACCAGCCTGACGAGATGAGCGAGTACGCGCCGCGGATTATCACCCTGCACATCCCGGTGGACAAGATCGGTGAGGTCATCGGCCCCAAGGGCAAGGTCATCAACCAGATCCAGGACGACACCGGCGCCAACATCTCGATCGAGGACGACGGCACCATCTTCATTGGCGCGACCGATGGCGAGTCCGCCGAGGCTGCCCGTCAGGCGATCAACGCGATCGCTAATCCGACGATGCCCGAGAAGGGTGAGCGCTACCTCGGCACCGTGGTCAAGCTGACCACCTTCGGCGCATTCATCTCGTTGCTGCCTGGCAAGGACGGTCTGCTGCACATCTCGAAGATGCGTCAGCTCAATGACGGCAACCGCGTCGAAAACGTCGAGGACGTCGTCAGCGTCGGTCAAAAGATTCAGGTCGAGATCTCTGACATCGACGATCGCGGCAAGCTGTCGCTGATCCCAGTCGACGATTCGGCTAAGGACGAGGCTGACGCGGAGTCATCAGACGAAGCCTGATTTTCGCGCTTAGTTGCTTGGGGGCTCGTCGGCATTTGCCGGCGGGCCCTCAGCTTTTGCAAGATCGGAAAATCTGCCATCGGCTAGCTAAGATTGGCGAGGATTCCCGGGAGGCCAAGATGATCAAAGTCGCAGTATTCGGAGCCCGTGGGCGAATGGGTGAGCATGTCGTTGGTGCGGTGAATGCTGCCGACGACCTCGAGCTGGTCGCCGAGATTGACGCTGACGACGACCGCAGCCTGGCTAAAGGGGCAGACGTGATCGTCGACTTCACTGTACCTAGCGTCGTGATGGGCAACATCAAATGGGCTATTGACGAGGGCATTCACATCGTCGTGGGCACCACGGGATTCGATGACGAGAAGCTGGCTCAAGTGCGAGCCTGGCAAGGTGATGAACCAAAGTCCAATGTCTTGATTGCGTCGAATTTCTCGATCGCGGCAGTGTTGATGATGCACTTCGCTGAAAAGGCGGCGCCCTTCTTCGAGTCGGTCGAGATCGTCGAGCTGCATCACGAAAATAAGGTCGATGCGCCGTCTGGCACTGCCGCTACCACCGCGCGACGGATCGCCGCCGCCCGGGAAGCTGCCGGCTGCGCGCCGATGCCGGACGCGACCGAGAAGCAGTTGGACGGTGCGCGGGGGGCGCAGGTCGACGGCATCCACGTTCATTCGGTGCGGCTGCCAGGGCTGTTTGCGCATCAAGAGGTGATTTTGGGCAATGACGGAGAGACACTGACGATCCGCGACGATTCATTCCGACGGGCCAGCTACATGCCCGGCGTGCTGACCGCAGTGCGCGCGGTGAGGCAGCGCACTGGGTTGACGATCGGCATCGACGAGCTGTTGGGGATCAGCTGATGGCTAGGCAAAAGGTCGCAAGGAAGGCTGCGCCGAGTGCGGCAGGTGATGCTTCTGACAGCGGGCAGGCAGAGGTCGAGCTAGCGCAAGCATCGGGCAAGGACGTTCGGGGGGATGAGCAGACACCAGCGAAACATGCGAAATGGCCATGGATTTTGCTCATCGTGCTGGCAATTTTGGTGGGCTTCTTTGTGCTGGCAGATCACCTGGCTAGGCAATATGCCGAACGTAAAGTCGTCGCTGAGCGACGGCGTGCTGTGTCGCGATGTTGGCAGCTTGCGGCAGCAGCAATCCTGGTCCATCTCCCGCGCCGAGCAGTGCAGCAGTGCAAAGCTCTGTGACGCCGACCGCGTCATGGCCACCTGACGAGCGAGCGCTTCAGATCGTCGAACGGCTAATTCAGCTTGATATCAAGCATTTATACGGCGGTGATCCCGTCTTGCCTAAAGAATTCCATCAATTCATGGCTCCCCACGTAGTGCAGTGGTTCGAAGAGGATTATGCGGAAGTTCGCACCGGCAACTACTCATTTGAAGGAATTGAACAGGCGACGAATGAAGTTGCGCTGTTCAAAGGAGAAGTGCCCGAAAAAACAATCGCAGCTGTTCACAGCTGCTCGAATTTTGAGAAGGTTACTGTCCTTAAGGATGGAGTTCCGCAAGGTAACGGCGGCGTCATCTATGCGCGCTACTTTTTCGGGCTCATCGACGGGAGTCTCATGATCGTCGATATGACTGGGGAGATGGTCACCGAATGCACGCTGCAGTAATCCCAACTTTTCCTAGGTACGTCCGAATTGGTCTTGTGGTGTTCGCGGCGGTGTTTGCGTTTAGCCCCGCGCTAGCTAACGCAGATCAAAGTGAACCCACTCCGCCTAAGCAGTTCCATGTCGTGACGAGCCAATCGCATGGGAATCGCGCCCGAGTCGGGGCTGAAGTGAGAGATCCTGCTGTGGTGGTCAGCGGCAAGAGGCCCGGTGCTTCGGAGCCACTCCGAACGGGCGCGCCACCGCCTGGGGCTGCGCCGTCTTCGGTGCGTCCTTGGAAGTTGCCCTTTGCGTATCCGAGTGGTCCTTCCACTGGTGGGGTGGATCCGGGTGTGGTGGCTGAGGTGGCCACGCGGGTGGCGGCTGGTGTTGAGGTGCCGGGGGCGCGTTTTGTGATGCAGCCTGATCCGGGTCGTAATGAGTGGAATGGGTTGCCGGTGGGTTTTCCGGTTTGGTTGCATGTTGAGCATCCGGCGCCGATTCGTGTTCAGGCCAGTGATTCGGGTGTGGTGGTGGATTTGCGTGCTTATCCGGTGGCTGCGGTTTTTGATACTGGTGAGTGGGCAGCGTTATCGGTGTGTGGCGACGACGGTTCGTAGGTTGGATGAGGATCCGAGGGTGAAGTCGCTGACTTGTCATCATAGGTTTTTGGAGAAGGGGGAGTATGTGATTTCGGCTTGGGTTGAGTGGCGGGTGGATTGGTCTGCGTTGGGGCAGTCTGGTTCGTTGCGGTTGGTGTCTGAGCCGGATAGGTATGGGTTGACGGTGATCGAACTACGCAGCGTCATCGTGCGATGACCAATGCAAGTGCTCTGCAATGAGCTCGAAAAAGAGGCCATGGTTCTAGAGATCGAAGCTGGGATTTGAATTTCTGGTGGAAGCAATGGAACGTTGCGGGAACAGGCGCTCACGGATTGAGAAGCTGGTTTCCGCGTGGAATCAAGGGCCTGTCGGCACAGATGACTCTACCCGAGAGCCGGACGACCCATTGATCGGCGCGTCAGAGGAACCAAGTAAACGACCTCGAACACGTCTGACGGACGAGGAAGTGGATGCTATGCGAACAGCCCGCGCGCAAGGAATCAGTGTGCACGCACTCGCGCGGCGGTACGCGGTCCACGGAGGGACGGTATGGGCGAAGAATCGGAGTACGCAGGACTGATGAATCTCCTCCCGCACACGAAGCGGCCGTTGGATTCCTTACTCCTGTGCGGGCTGTTTCGCGGTGGGTGGACGGCCTAGCAGGGCTTGGTACTTCTCTTCGGTATCCACGGCTTCGGCCATCCGGTCTACGAGTTTCGGGCGATAGACGAACTGCTTAAAGGCGGGCGAGTAGAGGCAGTAGCCGTCCGATTTCGGCAGCGGCTCCTTGTCACCACTCTTCGCCGGGCCGATCTGCCAGGCTTTTCGGACAGCCGTGAAGTCATTGACGCTGAATTTGAAAGGGATGCGCTCCTCCACGGCCGCCGCGGCCGCCTTGGGGAGCATCTCGTCACCGTGGATCGCCTCTCGGTACTTCTCCGCCACGATCACGCTGCCGTCTTGCCCGAGGAGTGCCTGAAGCTCTTCCTCGCTAAGGTCGTCCTGGCGAACGAAGTTGAGTGCGAGGTCCGCCTCCGTCTTTGGCCCCTTCATCGGAAGCAAGAGGAGTCGGTAGGCGAATCGCTCATCGCTTCGGATGTCCTCCGGCAGGCCGACTTGGAACTCGGTGATGAAGTTCGAGACGGTAGCGGGCAGTCCACGTCGGAGGTTGCGTTGCTCCTCGTATCTCGACGGGCTGAGGGACTGCACGAAGACGGGGAACTTCAGTTCGGAGCCAAGCGTCTCACGGGAGCCAAACCTTCGGACCAGTTCTGCCTCGAAGTTGATGATGCAAGCGTGCGCTTCGGCTGCGGTCGCCACCAGTACAGAATCCTGGAAGTGGTGTTCGACGTGGTTTCGCAGTCCGACAAAGAACTCGACGTTTGCTCTGATCGGGTCGTTGTCCTTGAACTCCTGCTTCAGACACTGGCTCAGGTCCCAGGTCTTCTTGGAGCCATCCGGGTTTCGCTTGAATTTGCGTCGACCGCCCGATTCGCGGTAGAAAATCTCGGCCTTGCGGCGCATGCGGTCAGCGTGAAGTAGGTTCTGCCACGCGAGGTGGATGTGGACGATGAAGTCACTGAAGCTGCGTCGATCACCGGGACGGTTGTAGAAGTCGATCGCGACAAGCGCCTGTCGCCGGGCCTCGTCAAGCGTGTGCCTCCATGCAGGTGGGCGTGCCATCTCGATCAGACCTCCTCGGCTGTGGGCGAGGCCGGCGTAAGGAAGTCGCGAAGCAGTCTCAGTCGCTCAAGAATCTCGTCGTAGGTCACGATCGTCGCGCTGCGGGAGTTCGCGCGATACAACTCGAACGACTTCTGTCTTGCAGGATCGCTGGCCGATGGTGTCCGTCCGGCAACCACGAAGCCGGAGACCGCGTAGGACTCGAAGTCCCATTGGCGCGAGCTTTCCTTCAGGCCGGTGAGGTTCTTCGTCAGGGCCCCGAAGACCTGTTGCAGCGCAAAGGCGTTGTCATCGAAGAAGGCTTGCCAGTAGGGCTCGGCCGTGCGGACATCGAGGCGACCGATGTTCGTCTGATCGTTTCCGAATCGCGCCACCGCTACCCTCAGCTCTTCTCGAAGCCGGAGCTGGGGTCGAACTTGAGGACGCGGGCGTTCTCGCCGATGGTGCGGACTTCGGATTCGTCGAAGCCCCCGGGCTTGGTGGCCTGGATGTCGATGGTGATGTCGAGCCGCGCACCCGCCCCTGCAAGGCGGTCGATCACCTCGCGGGTCACGTTGCCGATGTCGCGGGCGTAACGGTCGGAGTCGATCTTCACCGATCCGAAGAACCGGGCAAGGACTGCCTCCAGCGCAGACTCGGCCTCGGACGGCTCATCGCCCTCGGCGGACGGGCTACCCGTCCACACGAAGTCAACCGGCCCGACGGGAGCGGAGTCGCCGTCAGCTGTGGAGGCGTTCATCGCAGCCTCACGTATAGCTGCGATCCGGTCAGCCTCGGCCTGCTTCTGGGCGCGCTCGGTTTCGATGAGCAGGGTGCTGTCGGTGACCTGAATCCGTGTGTTCGGGTTCGGTGCCACGAGCAGGCTACGGTAGCGACCGGTCTCGGCATCCTTGCCTGATGCGATAGCGAACCGTTCGTTGTCGACGAGCACTGCTGAGAGCGACTGCTCGATGGCGTTATCGAGCACTTCGCGTCGAACGAGACGCGGCATGTAGATGTATCTGGTGAAGTAGCCCCACAGCTCGCCGACGGTGATCTCGCCCGCGTCGCGCCACAGCGCGCCGAGCTCGTTGTGCAGGGTGGCCCCGAGAATCGGGGCGCCGAAGTCGGTGACGAGCTGATCCTCGCGCCCGAGCTTGGCGCTGACGCGCTCGGCCAGCGAGCGTCCGCCGGAGTCGGGCACCCTGTCGGCGACAAGTTCGAACGGCTTGGTCGGGTCAAACTGCTCAGGGTAGACCGCCCACACGAAGGTGTCGCGGATACGGTCGGAGACGGTCTGATCGAGCCGGGAGACCCAGTCGTCGGTCTGCTTGCGCTGCTGTGCCGACAGGTTGAGGCTGTCGCTGGTCGCCTGGACTCGCTTCCAGCCGAGGTAGCTGCGGGTCGCGGCTTCGAGGCTCTCCAACTCGCTCTTGTCCGCCATCAGGAAGATCAGCGTGTTGCGGTGGATGCGTTGACTCGCACCCTTGCTCTCGATAGCGTCGCGAACCCAGGCGTGCGCAGCCGAGTCGGCGCCGTCCTGCTTGCGCCGAGCGTGACGCGGGTGGGCGATCACCAGGCGCGTGTCTTCAAGATCGGGGATGTCGGCGGAGGACGACGGGGCGATGTGGACCCGGTCAAACACGCCACGGACGCGCTCCTCTCCTTGGAGGCGGCGGGTGATCTCGTTCCAGACCGTCTCGACATCCTCGCGGAGACGCTCGGCGTAGTCGTTCGCAGTCTTGGTGACCGAGGGCTGAGTGTCGAACCAGTAGTGGCCTTGCTCCTCGTAGAAGTAGGTCGAGCGCTGTGCGAGTAGTTCGACGGCGCTGCCGAAGTTCCCGAGCGTGTCACCGGGAACTGCGGTGCCGAGCCAGAGATACTGCTTGTCGAGCCCTTTACGGGTGCTCTTGATCCTGGGCGCCGCGCCCATGAAGATCGTGCGCGCGATGCGCTGGGTGATGAACCGCTGGCCGAGATTCGGACGGTCCAAGTCGATCTGCTGCGCGGTCGATCCGGGACCGTCGATGTCGGAGTCGATGATCGGCTTCCACTGGTCTTCGAGGTACTGCGTCAGGTCCGTGTTCACCGTCGTCGCATCCAGCGGCACATTGCCGGGCAGGATCAATGGTGACGTGTCGTTGGATGCCCACAGCTCGTGCACGATCGACGAGACGAGCTTCAGCACGCCGCGGGTGCGCTGGAACCGCTCCAGCGTCGACCAGTCCTCATACAAGCGATCCAGCAGTTCGGGGTGCAGAGGGTACGAGGCGCGGATGCGCATCTCATAGTCGTCGTTCGGCGACGCTGCATCGCGCGGAAACAGCGCGGTGTTGTTGCGGTACAGGTTCGTGAAACTGCGCGCCACAGCCGAGATGGTAGTGAGTCCTTCGGCGTTCGGAGCCTGGAACAACCGTCGGCGCACGATCTCGAACGACTCGTCCTTGCTCGACGGCCGCCACTGGTCCGCGACGCGGCGGATCACGTTCTGGAGGCGTTCGAGCGCGAGCTGCCCGTTCGCGCCACCGATCTCAATGTCGCTGCCACGTCCTTCGGTGCCCGAGTCGGATGCCGGGATCGACACGACGAGCATCACGCCCGGAACGGAACGCACGATCTCGGTCAGGGACTGGGCGAAGGTGAACTGGGTCTCGAACGACCCCGACTGTAGTTCTTTGTCGGTGACGAGCTGGCGCGCGTAGGCGACCCATTCGTCGATCAGGATCAGCGACGGCGAGTAGCGCACGATCAGAGTGCGCAAGGCCTCACCGGGGTTGGTGCCAGCGCGATCGTCCTCGGCGATCAGGTCGTAGGCTTCACGCCCGCCGAGCTGCCACGCGAGTTCACCCCAGAGCGTGCGGACCTCGGTGCCATCGTCCTTGATGATCGGCGAGCCGGCCTTCAGGTAGGTGCCGACGAGGGCGACCCGTCGGACATCGAGTGCGCCGAGATCGGGGTTGCCGTTCGCGGAGATGAGTTCCTGGAGTTCCTGCGGGAAGTCCTTGGCCGGGGTGCCGCTGAACAGGTGATAGAGAGCGAGCATCGAGTGGGTCTTGCCGCCGCCGAAGTTGGTTTGAAGGTTTACCACCGGGCTCGCGCCTGCTTCGCCGTTCAGGCGGCGCAGTGCGCGCGACAGCAGGTCACGAAGACCCTCGGTGAGATAGGTGCGGGTGAAGAACTCGACCGGATCGCCGTACTCGGGGCTCGTCGCCTCACCGGTGTGGACCAGATGCAGATCGGCCGCGAACTCCGATGCCGTGAACGCGCCGCGCGCCACGTCATCGTGGGGCCGGATCACCTCACGCCACGGACGCAGCCCGGAACCAGGTTCGAGCGACACCTTCGTGCGCTTGACCTGCTTGCGGGTCTGATCCTCGAACACCGTGCGCTGTAGATCGACGCGCAGTTTCCGCACATCCTCGGCGGAATCGACCGCGCCGACCGCGTGCAGCAGACGCTCAATCGTGTCCAGCGCCCGCGACGCATCGTCAGAGCTGAAGGGCTCGTTGTGCGCCCACAGGTTCCGGGTCTCTCGCAGCTCGGACGCGAAGCCCTGCTGCGCACGGGAGAGCACGTCCTTGAAGTGATGGCCCTGCTCGGTGATGGCGCGAAGCTGTACCTGCACGTCATGCTTCGTGTATGTTCGCGGAGGACCGCCCCGACGCTGGGCGTCGTCCTTCGCCCACGCGGCTGGCCAGTCGGGGGTCTTGTAGACCCGCGTCATGACCTCATCGACCTCGTCCAGGAGCCCCTCGGAGAGCAGGTCGAACGCCTTGCCCACTCGATCTCGGTTGTTCATCGCCATCGTTGTCTCCTAGAACCCACTACTTACTGCCGACGAGGCTGCATCCAGCGCCCGCCAATCCCTACCCATCAACGTCTTCTTCCGCCGCTGCGGTGAGCTGCCTCCGCGCAATCCGCTCCTGTGCCTCCCGGTAGACTGCCTGAATACGGGCCTGGAGCTCCGCCTTCGGAGGCAGGGTCGTCCAGTATTCGGCGACCACGATCCCGTCCTTGTGCAGTTCGAGCAGCTCGATCTGGTCACGGCTCGCCTCGGTACACAGGATGAGGCCAATGGGCGGATTCTCGTCTGCCTGGCGTTCGTGCCTGTCCAGCCACTTCAGGTAGAAGTTCATCTGCCCCTGGTAGCTCGGCTTGAACTTGCCGACCTTCAACTCCACCGCGATCAGCCGACGCAGGGGACGGGAGTAGAACAACAGGTCGAGGTAGTAGTCGTCTCCGTCGAAGATCATGCGCTTCTGGCGTTCGACGAACGCCCACCCGCGACCGACCTCCAACAGGAACGTCTCCATGTCGTGGCGCAGAGCCGCTTCGAGGTCGCGCTCCAAGAAGGTGTCGGCCAGCCCGAGCATGTCCAGCAGCACCGGGTCGCGGAAGGCATCCAGCGGGACTGCCGAGCCCTCGGGAATCTGCGAGTCAGCGATCTCACGGCGCTCGAACGCCTTGCGGGAGATGGCGTGGCGCAGGTCACGGACGCTGAGGTTACGGTCGATGATCTCCTTCACGTAGAAGGCTCGTGCGTCGTCGGTTGCGAGCGGAAGCAGCTCGCGGAAGTGGGTCCAACTGACTTGTTGCGCCAGTGACGCAACAAGTTCGGGCTCGGTGAACTGCTGAGAGAACCGCACCATCCGATACAGGTTCGTCCGGTCGTATCCTCGGCCGTACCGTGAGGTCAGTTGTTGCGCCAGTGATGCAACAAGTTCCTGGTCGTGTCCAGCGCGCCCCTCGCGCAGCACCGCCACGTCGATCAAGCGACCGATGTACCAGTTCCGCAGCGTCAAGGTCGCGTTCACCTGCGCCGCCGCGAACGCCTGCGCCTGGTCGATCAGAGCCGTTACTTGCTCGACGAGTTCGCCGCCCTCGGCGCTGACCGACTCCGCGAAAGCACGGAACGGAGTCAGGTCAGCGCGGCGCGTCGCTGCGTCACCGCTCTGGGCTCGATCTCGACCGCCAGACATGAGCTAATCTTCGTCCTCGTCGAAGTCGAACTCTTGCTGCGATGAGCGCGGCGTTGAGGCGTACTTGCGTGCCTGCTCGTTCACGTCACCCCAGGCACTCACCAGCCCGTTGAACAGGATCGCGTCCTTCGTGTCCTTCTTCTTCTCGGCCTCGTGGAACAGCAGGAAGCCCAACTCCTTCACCGCATCCAGGTTCACACGCGTCTGCACCGACGGCAGCAACTCAGCCACCTTGTCTGCACCATCCTTCGCCATCACGGCCGCGAGACGAACCGTCGCCTCCCAGACGCTCACCCGCTCGTCGGCTGCCGCATCCCAAGCTCCTTCGAGCTGGACAGGCGGGAGCAGGCGTGCCTTGCCACCCTTCGCCTCGAAGATGCCGCCGCGCTCAAGTGCCCCAATCGACGTATCCGAAGACCGTGCGAGTTGATCCGCGATTCCTGAGTTCTCCTGGCCCCAGCCGTACTGCCGATACCACTTCACCGCAAACCGGGTGTCCGGATCGAAATCAGACTCCTGCTCTCCGAGCACCTCGTCAAGTGTCGCATTGATGAGGAGGAGCGCATCTTTCACACTCATATCGGAGCCGTCTGCCTCACGCACCCTGGAGTAGCGAGAGAACACTGAGATGCCAGGGCCGATCGCCGCCTGGGCGAGGTCTACTGGCGCGATCGCACCCTGCATGAGCGTCCGCAACGCCTCGGGCAGTTCGGACTTGAGCGCCGCGACGAACGAGCGGCGTGTTGTGGCGGCAGCGTCCGTGGGTCGCGGACGGCACGCGAGCACGATGGAGGATGCGAGAGCGTTGGTGCCGGATGAAATTAAGCGAACTTTCCCCTCGGTGCGCATCGGCCACGTTGCGGTAATCTCCCACCCCGAGTCGATCAACCCGTCTAGGAGCGTGTGCCAGCCGGTGGATGCAGTCCCCGCATCGCGCGTGTCCTGCTGCTTGTATGCGTAGTACACAGTGAGTGGCACATGGGGATTAGCTCCGGCCCGAATACGTGCAAAAACGGAGTTAAATCCGTCGATGAAGAATTTCTCGGCACCTGTTTTGCCACCATGGCGATATGGATTTGCAACAAGTTCCTCAGCCTTCGGCGTGAGCATAGTACCCACAGCGTTTGATTGCACCAGCCGCAACGACCTTCTGAGCCAGACGTAGAAGAAATCTGAAAGGTCAGAGTAGCCAATATTGTCATAGTAAGGCGGATCAGTTGAGACAGTTAACCCACTGTAATTGCGCGTCGAAGCATCAGCTTGCCCGGCGGAAGCAGAAGGCGCAGCAGGCGTGTGCATAATGGCTTTAGTGATCCATGCCACTTGTCCGCGAAAATTTCCCGAGGAATTTGACAACGGATTGCTTTCGGCAAAATCCCAAACCATCGGAATTGCTTGCCTTCCAAACACATTTCGCATTTTCTCGCCAGTGTTGTGCCAACTGCAAAGACTTGACGAGTAGTCGGAAGTTCTACTGACTGCCAGGGCGAGGTAGGTGGCAATGGCGTCTGCGTAGGCTTCGGCGCCGGTGCCGCCGTTTTCGAGGCGGTCGCTGTGCGGGAGGCCGGCAGCCAGTGCGTCCGCGAGCGCCTTCTCGCGGGCTTCTGCGACGAGGTCGCTGAGCGTGGTGAGCGCCACCAACTGCCGATTCGTAAACAGGTCCGCCCAAGTGGTCAAACCGTAGTTCGGTGTCTTGAAGTCTCTCGGGTTCTTCGGCAAATCTCCCTCAGGGACGTCGAGAGGTTTTGTAACTGCTGCCAGCTGAACATGCTCAGGTGTCGGCGACACATACACGCGTCCTCTTGATGCCTCGCCAACCACAGCAATGAGCTGCACACCCATTTTCCCGGCACGGCCCTGTTCCCGGATGTAGTTCAGGGACATCGGCGTGCCATCACTGATAGCTATGCCGCCTTGCCGTCCGACCGTGCCGTCCTCGTCGCCCGTGGGCCCATTTGTGTCGTGGCGCACCTCGTAGTGCACTTCGCCGTCCACCACTGACGCGTGTACCCAGGCTTCCTTGCCCTTCTTCTTGCTCAGCCACCACGAGCGCACGAGTGGTACCTCGATCGGGTTTGCGGGGTTGGGGCTCTTCACAGTGCGGGCCCAGATCCACGCGATGACCGTGTGTTCAGTGCCGCCCTCAGCCTTCACCTTCGGGTAGAGGTGGCCGATTCTCCGTTCGGCCTCGTCACGCATCCAGGTGCCATACCGCCGAACATCTTCGGCGAGACCTTCGGCGCGATCCCATCCGGTCATGTTCGAACTCGCCGCCACTGGGAAGACCGGTGGCATGCTTGCAAACTTCGGCGGTATCTCGATGAGCGCCTTATTGATGAGCACTGCCAGCGGGTTCAGGTCGCTGGCGTGGGCTTCAAGGCCCAGGCGCTGCGCTTCAAGTGGAATCGCACCGCCACCCGCGAACGGGTCAAGCACAGCAGGCAGCTCGCCGTTGTTGCTCTTGCGGATCTCATCTCGCGCCTGCGCGAGCAGCTTCTCGTCGTTGCTGTTCTCCCACACGACGAGCTTCTCAAGTAGCGCATGCAGCCTTGCACGCTCAGCGTCTTGTGCTTCGACGGTGGGAAACTCTTCAGGCCGAGACGACGGATCATCCACGAGCTGCGCGAACAAGACAGCACGCGCAGCCGCGAGCGGCCGGCGCGCCCAGTACAGGTGCAGCGTCGAAGGGTGCCCGTGCCGGATCGACTTCTCGCGCGACGCTTCAGCATTGATCGCCTCAAGCGGCAACGAGACCTCGATGAGCTTCTTCTTGGGGGCAGTAGTCACGGTGCTTCTCTCGCTGGCGGTGGTCTGATTGTCGGTTGCCCGGTCGTGGTGGGGTTGGGTCATCGCGGTGGCCCTCCGCGCTCCCAATAGTCGTGCCAGACCTCGTTGTAGGAACGAGTGGTCGCGGATGGCTCAAGGTGGGTAAAGGCGTCACTCACGTAACGCAATCGGTCGTCGTCAGCACCGCTCGTCGAGACCTCGACCAGGGCGAGCCGGTGCCGGTCACCTTGGGTCTGGGCGAAGGTGATCTCGTTCGTGGTGATGGTGAAGGTGTCGGAGCCTTCGATGCGGCCCTTGACCTCGATGTAGTGGACGAAGCCGTTCTGGTCGGTGGACTGGATGTCGTAGCCGGGATTGTTGCGCGGCATCTCAACCGGCTCGCGGCCGAGTGCTCGCTCGGCGGCGAGCACGGCTTCGACTGCTCGACGCTCAACTTCCTCAGTCTGACCTGCGAAGGTCTGCGAATCAGGCTCGGCGTCCGTCACGAGGAGCGCGCTAGGAATGACGAGTGCTGCGCCACGGATCACGGCGGGCACGGCGACAAGGTTGGCGGCCTCGTCGAGTTGTTCGAGTCGGTGGCTCAGGCGTTCATCGAGCTGTCGGGCACGGACGAGTGCGGTCTCGGCGCGGAGCCTGCCGACGGTGCCTCCTCGTTCGAGTGCTTCGAGGCGGTTGTGTTCGCGGTCCCAGTGGTTGATCTCGGCGAGCAGTCGATCCTTGACCTGTGCCCGGGTGCGCGCGGTCTCGATGTCGAGGCGGGTTTTGATCTCGTCCATGCGGGGCTGGAGCCCTTCGCGGTAGGCCCAGGCGCGCACGAGCTTCTCGTGGTTCTGCCGCGCCCAGTCGCTGCCCGCGATCTCAGCGATGGCTTCGGTCTCGGTCGAGTCGGGGCGGTCGTAGTCGAGGTACGGGGGCGCTGCGGAGATGGTGACGGTGCCGTCTTGTTCGAGGAGGGGGTAGTCGAAGTGGTGCGAGACGGTGTCGGCGTCGTCTGCGGTGTTCTCGATGCGCTGCTCGACGCTGAACATCAGCATCGGCGCATCGGTCTGCTTGGAGCGTCGATCAACCAGCACCGTGCCCTGCTTGAGGGTGGGGCCGAGGTCATCGATGGTTGCCTCGATCACGGCGTGCAGCAGCGGATGGCCCGGTGCGATGAGGGAGGCGTCGGCAAGGCCGTCGGGGTGCATCCGTGAGAGTTCGAAGGTGACGCGCTCGTATTGCTCAGCGACGGGTGCCCATCGGTTGAGGCGACGCGCGGTATCGATGACGCGGGCCGGGACACGGGTGATCTCATAGCGTCCGTTCTCTCGCTTGCGGATGCGCCCGCCGAGCCGCTCGAACGCTGGAATGAAGAAGGCTGCAATGTAGCCGGGCTGGAGGCGTCGTTCGCGGGCCTTCTCCATCCGTGCCCGCACCTCGTCCAGGTTGAGGGCGGAGAACATCTCGGGGTGGAGCGCGCGCTCGGCGAGCATCTCGTCGAGGCCGTGGGAGACGCCGGCGTCGATGATCCGGTCGAGCTTGGCCTTGACCTGGGGCTGGTCGCCGTAGCGGATCGCCTCGATCAGCAGGTCACGCAGCGAACGCTCCTGGAAGGCGTCGGCGTCGCCGAGCACGTTGAACAGGTTGCCGTTGTAGGCGATTGACATCTGGTCGATCTTCGCCAGCAGCCGTGTGAACACGTCGCCCTCGCGGGTGTCGCGGGCGACCATGTTCCACATGTGGCAGACCTCGCGCTGGCCGATGCGGTGGATGCGGCCAAAGCGCTGCTCGATGCGGTTCGGGTTCCATGGCAGGTCGTAGTTCACCATCAGGTGCGCACGTTGAAGGTTCAGGCCTTCCCCGGCGGCGTCCGTGGCCAGCAGGACCACGGTGTCGGGGTTGTGGGTGAAGCGTTCGCGGGCGAGCTTTCGGTCTTCGCGTCGGGTGCCACCGTGGATGGTGATGACCGAATCGGCGCGGCCGAACTGGGCGGTGATCTTGGCTTGCAGGTAGTCAAGGGTGTCGCGGTGCTCGGTGAAGATGATTATCTTGCGAGCATCGCCCGAGCCGTCGTGGGTCAGGAGCTGCTCGTCGAGGATGGTGCGCAGCTGTACCCACTTCTTGTCATCGTCTTGCAGCCGGACGCGGCGGGCTACTTTGATGAGATCTTCAAGGATCGCGATCTCTGCCCGCAGCTCGGGGATCGTCTGAGCGGCCGTGGCAAGATCGACAACCTGATCGGCCTGCTCCTCAAACTGAGCGCGCTCCTCATCGGTGGTCTCCTCGTCGAAGTCCTCGAAGTCCTTGATCGAAAACGCGGGCAGTGCGTCGCTCCCGAAATCGAGCGTGATCTTGCCCGTGGTCCATTCGTCGATGTGCGAGGCGATAGAGGTACTGAATCGGGCGTCGTCGGTGATGCGCTGCAAGTCGCGCAGTTTCGTGTCGAGGCGCTGCTGGCGTCGTTCCAGGGACCGCAGGATCGCCTCGGGGCTGGAGGCCAGGCGGCGTTGCAGCACAGTGAGCGCGAACCCGACGTTGTTGCCGCGCTTCTTATCCCCGGCCTGGGCGATCCGCTCGGCCCGTCCCATCTCGGTGCGGACATACTCGGTGACCTGTTCGTAGAGGTCTCGCTCTGCCGGGCTCAGGTCGTACTCGACGGTGTAGGCCTTGCGTTCGGGGAACAGCGGCTTGCCCTCGAAGGTGAGCAAGTCTTCCTTCACCATGCGACGCATCAGACCGTCGGTGTTGGTGCGGTGCACGCCTTGCCGGTACTGGCCCTCGAAGCGGTCGCGATCCAGCAGCGACATGAACAGCTGGAAGTCCTCTTCCTTGCCCGCGTGCGGGGTCGCGGTCATCAGCAGGAAGTTGTGTGCGGTCTCTGACAGCAGGCGGCCGAGTTTGAAGCGCTTGGTTTCATCGACCTCGCCGGCCCAGGACGAGTAGTGGGCAGACATGCGGTGGGCCTCGTCAACGACGGCCACATCCCAGGTTACCTCGCTGAGCTGCTCGGTCAGGTCTTCGCTGCGGGAGAGCTGGTCCATGCGGGCGATCAGGAATGGGTGCTCGGCGAAGACGTTGCGTCCCTGGGCGTCATCGACCATTTGGCGGCTGAAGATTTCGAAGCGCAGGTCGAACTTCTGGCTGAGTTCCTCGCGCCACTGCTCCACGAGCCCGCCGGGAGCGACGATGATCGCGCGTTCGCAGTCCGAGCGCAGGATCAGTTCCTTCAGGTACAGCCCGGCCATGATCGTCTTGCCTGCGCCGGGGTCGTCGGCCAGCAGGAAACGCAGCGGGATGCGCGGCAGTAGCTCCTCGTAGACCGCGCGAATCTGGTGCGGCAGTGGGTCAACGTCCGAGCTGTTGACCGCGACCATCGGGTCGTACAGCGCCGCGTACTTGATCCGCAGCGCCTCGGCCGCGAGCCGGAACTCGTCCGGGTCGGCATCGTAGGCAGGAGCGGAGTCGAAGTCGTCCGCGACCTCGAAGCGTGCCGCATCCGCGTCGGTGATCGCGCGTGCGCCGCTGCGGCCGGAGTCGTCGCGGTAGAAGACCTCGAACAGCTCGGCGTCGATAGGGTCGATGAACATTAGGGTGACCGTCTGCCCCGGCACCAGGCCGCGGAGGCGCTGCCCAGCTCGCAGCGTCGCGAGACTCACGGGCGTCACGGTCGTCTCACTCACGGGCACCTCCTTCCAGTTTCAGGGCAGTCGACCATGATACGTTCGGGCTCCGACATTCCTGCCGGGCCGAAGCCGTTCTACTCAGTCGGGCTCCGTGTCGTGCGTGCAGCAGCACCACCTCGGCGCACCCACTCGTCGATCTCGCTGGCTTGGAAGTTCCAGAGGCGTCTGACTTTGTGAGCTGGCATGTCCTTCTCAGCGATCCAGGTGTAGACGGTGTCTTTGGTGACCCCGAGGTGGGCGGCGATGTCGTCCGCAGACAGCCAAGGCTCAGGCACTCAAGTCCTCCAGGGTGGGATCGACCGGGTATGAACGGTTTGATCCGATCCTACTCGGGGTAACTCCGGTCTACACGGAAAGACCCGGCACAGTGTGGCGTGGACATGCCCGTGGCTGGCAGAAGTCCAGGACTGCGCCACCCGCAGGCCGCCGTAATACTTTGCATGGAATAGCGGATGTGCATCCCAAGGAGGTCTGCGATGGAGAAGGGGCGGGATCCAGGGCGTCCGGCGTATGACTCGAAGCAGAAGCTCGTCGCTGCCGGGTGCGCGCTGCTGGCTGAGCGCGGGTTCGATGCGACGAGTCTGCAGATGTTCTAGCAGCGCTCCGGGGCCGGACACGGGAGCATGTACCATCACTACCGGGGCAAGGAAGACCTGGCGCTGGATGCAATCACTCACATGCGCGGCCACGCGGATCACGATCAGCGACCAGACCTACCGCGACCTCGCTCAGCAGGTGGATGCGACATTCGACAAGCGCGTGGCCGACCGCGACCAGGAGATTGCTGACCTCACGGCACAGCGAGCCAAACTCGAAGCCGAGAGTGACAAGCTGCTCGCCGCGCACTTCGCCGACGTCATCGACCTTCCGACCCTGAAACGGCATCAAGACCGCATCCGGGCAGGCCTCGCCGACGTGAACCAGCGCCTCGCCGAGCACGACGAGCACCACGCCGGCAGCCGAGCATTCCTCCACGACAGCCTGCGGCTCCTCACAGACGTCCGCCGTGCCTACACCCGATCAGGCGACGCCAACCGGAGACCGGCGAACCAAGCGTTCTACACCCGGCTCGACATCACCGATGGCGAACAGCTACACCCACGTCTCGCGGAGCCTTTCGCCACCATCGTCCGCGAAGCACACAACAGCTGCGGCGGCGAGGGAGAGGAAGCCAAATGGGAACACTCCACATCTTGCGATGTCGCGTGTTCCCGTAAGACACTTTACGTGGAGCTAAGGGGATTCGAACCCCTGACCTCTTCCATGCCATGGAAGCGCGCTACCAACTGCGCCATAGCCCCGCGGATTTGATGCCTCGTCCGGTAGGACGACTAACTACAATAGCTCATTGCTTGCGCTTGCTCAAATCGCTGCGTAGGCGGTGCCGGCTAGCCTGGTACACGAATGATCGCCAGGCTGCCGCTGGATCCGCTATCGCTCAGCGCGATCTGGGTCGCTTCACGTTCCTTATTGAAGATGACGGTGCCCGAGACGGTATCGCCGGCACGCATGCTGCCTTTCCGCAGATCTCCGGTGGTAGACGTCGAGCGCAGCACTCCGCCATTTTTGACGTCCATCGCCATAAATCGGTAGTTGAGATTGCCTTGCCGCAATTCAATGCGCACGGCGACGGTCAGCTGATTGCCATTCCAATTCGCAGAGTCGACAAAGAATGTTCCTTCCACGCGGTTATTGACGAACTCAGCTGCTGCAGGTAGGCCAGCGGAGGTAGGGATGGGCGTCCGTGAACGATATGGGCTCGATGACGAGGGAGTCGGCTGTCCGGTGGGGACTTCCGGTGGACGAGTGCCATACCAAATCAGTGCCCCAGCAGCTAAGACGACCAGCAGCGGGATGATGAATGTCCAAAGCGAGCCACGTCGATATTGCTCAATTTGGGGACCCTGCGCAGGCTCAGCCGCGTAGTCGCCCACCCCGGTGCGCTTGGGTTTGAAAGTCTGCTGTGGCGCGGCCGGTATCGTCGACAGCTCAGTCGGCTGCTGACTGACATCGCCATAAGGGGTCTGCGTAACGCGCAGGTCCGCTTCATTTTCCGGCTGCGCGCTAGACCATGGCGATGGTTGGCTGGTCCAGGGGCCGCCCGGAGTCTGGCTTGGGGACTGTTGAGCAGCCTCAGGATAGGGCTGTGGGGGATAGTTGCTGGGCTGCACAGGTCCATGCGTGCTTTCTTGCCCAGTTTCATGAGGCGCCCCCGACTGGCCGCTGCCGGCAGCGGGCGGCTGGGGACGGTTCGTGTCTGGAGTGCTCATGATGTGTTCAGCGTACCCAATGCGGTCGACTTTCTAACCGTCTGCAAGCTGGCAGGTGTTGTCCATTTCGGCGCAGGTGTTGTCCTGTTGAAAAATCCGGCAGGCATTCGCCCATAGTCCCGGCATGACGAATCAAATCACCGCACAAGCTGCGCTGCCTGCGCCACAAATTAAGATGAGCGAGCCCAGCGATGTCATCGCTTTGGTGCCCTACCTATTGGGTTTCCATCCAACTGATTCGCTGGTAGTCCTCGTGCTTGCTGAGGGACAAGTGCGATTGACATCTCGGGTCGATCTTGCCGCTTGTTTCCAGCCGGACTATCTAGCTGCAATGGCTGAAATGCTCAAACAAAGATGTCCCGACTCGGAGTTCTTGTTGGTCGCTTACAGCGAGGACCGACAACTCGCTGACGATGCCCTCGGCTTAGCGGAGATCGCGTTTGACGCAGACCTCATCATCGAATCGATTGCCGCTGATGGCGAGCGCTTTTGGTCCCGCGGCTGCGTCGATTCAGCCTGTTGTCCGTCAGCAGGTAGCCCCTATCCCAGCTCAAACGCGCCGATCTTGGCCGAAGCAATCGGCGCTGGTCTGGCAGCTTTGGCGAGTCGAGACCAGCTTGAAGCGCAAGTTCGTGCGCTGTCATCCGATGAACTACAAGCTGCCGAATTAGAAGTCCAGCGGGCACGTTCAAAGCTGCTAGACATGAGCCTGACACAACGCTGTCAGCTGCTTGATGACCTGATCTGCGATGCAACGAGCTCAGAGCTTGAACGTCATCGTTTAGTGCTGCTCGGGTTGTTAGTGCAAGAGGTACGGTTACGCGATCGAGCTTGGCTGCGGATGGAACGCGACAGCGCTCAACAGTTGGTTCGGCTATGGACGGCAGTGGTTAGAGAGCTTCCCGACCAAGAAGTCTTGCCGGCGCTTTGTCTAGCGGGCATGGCGGCATGGTTGAGCGGCAATGGCGCTTTGCAAGTAGCTTGCATCGTTCGCGGAAAACAGCTCGACGCGAACTATTCGATGCTGCATTTAGTAGAGGCATTGAATCTGACCGCTGCGGACCCCCAGGTCTGGGACCAGATGGCTGAGCTGAAGGTGGCATGAGTATTCCGCAGCCGTGTCGCTTGGTTGACGCTGAAAGGCTGGAACTTCCCAGTCGGTCGGGTGATATTCCGTGTGGCCAGCGGCGATAGAGTAGGGCAGTCGCTATGCAAGAGGCGAAGGAAATAGGAGAGCACAAGTGAACGACATCGCTGATTCACCTGAACGGGCTGGATATGACGCCACGACCGCCCAGGAGAAGTGGCAAGAGTTCTGGGAGGATGATCGGACATTCGTCGCTGATGACGCGTCCAATAAGCCCCGGCGCTATGTGCTCGATATGTTCCCCTATCCCTCCGGTGATCTACACATGGGTCACGCAGAGGCCTATGCAATGGGTGACGTGCCCGCTCGATTGTGGCGGATGCAGGGCTATGAGGTGCTGCACCCGATCGGCTGGGACTCGTTCGGCTTGCCAGCCGAGAATGCTGCGATCCGAAACGACTCGCACCCAGCTGAGTGGACCTACCGCAACATCGAGACTCAAAAGAACTCTTTCAAGCGCTACGGGTTGAGCTTGGATTGGACCCGCGAGCTGCACACCAGTGACGCGGAATACTATCGCTGGACCCAATGGCTCTTCTTACGCTTCTTTGAGCGCGGCCTGGCTTATCGCAAGGATTCCTACGTCAATTGGTGTCCAAAAGATCAGACCGTGTTGGCCAACGAGCAAGTCGTCAACGGCGCTTGCGAGCGCTGTGGGACCGCAGTGACCAAGCGAAAGCTCAACCAGTGGTATTTCAAGATCACTGACTATGCGCAGCGCCTGCTCGACGACATGGGCAAGCTGGAAGCGGGTTGGCCAGAACGCGTATTGGCGATGCAGCGCAACTGGATCGGTAGATCACAAGGTGCCTACGTCGACTTCCAGATCGAAGGACGCACTGAGCCGGTGACGGTCTTCACCACCCGTCCCGACACCCTCTATGGCGCTACCTTCATGGTCGTCGCACCGGACGCTGAATTAGCTAGCGAGCTAGTCAGCGACGAGCAGCGCCCGGCGTTCGAGGATTACTTGGAGCAGGTCAAGAAATCCACCGAGATTGAGCGGCAGTCGACCACGCATGAGAAGACCGGAGTCTTCTTAGGCGTGCACGCCATCAATCCAGTCAACGGAGAGAAAGTTCCGGTCTGGGCTGCTGACTACGTGCTTTCCGAATATGGGACCGGTGCGATCATGGCTGTGCCTGCCCATGACCAGCGAGACTTGGACTTCGCACGCAAATTTGACCTGCCGGTACGGGTGGTCATCGACACCGGCGAAGAGGACCCGAACCAAACCGGCATCGCGACCGCAGGTGACGGCGTCTATCAAAACTCTGGTCCTTTGGACGGCTTGCGTGACAAGGCCGCCGGGATCGCGGCGGCCAACGCCGAACTGGAAGCGCGTGGCACCGGGCGCGCGACGGTTAACTATCGGCTGCGCGACTGGCTGCTTAGTCGGCAGCGGTTTTGGGGTTGCCCGATCCCGATCATTCACTGCGAGAAGTGCGGTGAAGTGGCGGTGCCCGATGATCAACTGCCTGTCGAGTTGCCCGACCTGCGTGGTGCTGATCTAGCCCCCAAGGGCACTTCGCCGTTAGCAGGTGAAGCCGCCGAGTCTTGGCGGGCGGTGGCTTGCCCCAAGTGCAGCGATCCTGCCCAGCGCGATACAGACACCATGGACACCTTCGTCGACAGTTCTTGGTACTTCTACCGTTATTGCAGCCCGGGTTACGAAGCCGGTCCATTCGATACTGACAAGGTCTCGCATTGGATGCCGGTGCAGCAGTACGTGGGTGGCGTCGAGCACGCGATCTTGCACCTGTTGTACATGCGCTTTTTCGCCAAGGTGCTGCATGACATGGGCCTAATCGATTTCGATGAGCCGATGGAGCGGCTGCTCAACCAGGGGCAGGTGATCAACCAGGGCAAAGCGATGAGCAAATCGCTGGGTAATGGCGTCGATCTAGGTGAGCAGATCGACCAATTTGGTGTCGACGCTGTCCGGTTGACCGTCGTCTTCGCTGGCCCGCCCGAAGACGATATTGACTGGGCTGATGTGTCGCCGGCCAGTTCGCTGAAATTCTTGCAACGTGCCTGGCGGGTGGCTGCGGACGTCACATCTGCTATCGACGCCGACCCAGCTGACGGCGACGTCGAGCTGCGCAAGACGACGCACAAGACGATCAAGCAGATCACTGACTTGATTGACGATGGCCGGTTCAATGTGGCTGTCGCGCGCGTCATGGAACTGGTGAATGCCACTCGACGCGTCATTGACGCAGGCGTTGGTCCGGCCGATCCGGCAGTTCGTGAAGCGGCCCGGTTCACAGCTCAGGCGTTGAGCTTGTTCGCGCCCTATGTAGCCGAAGAAATGTGGGAAATGCTCGGCGAGACGCCGTCGGTGGCCAATAGTGATTGGCCCCAGCCGCAGCCTGACTTGTTGGTTGACGATGCGGTGACCCTAGTCGTCCAGGTCAACGGCAAGGTGCGCGGCAAGCTAGAGGTCAGCCCCGACATCAGTGAGGATGACGCCGTCGAGTTGGCGCTAGCGGACGCTGCAGTGCGCCGCGCCATGGGAGATCAGCAAGTCCGTAAGGTCATCGCTAAGCTGCCCAAGATGCTGAGCCTGGTCGTTGGCTGACAGCTGATTGCTGACGGTCAGCGGGCGTCCCCAACGCGCAGCCGCCCGCTGGTCAGCAACAGTGATCACGGGCGGCTGGAAACGTCCAGCGTCCTTGCATGCTTTGACGTTCGCGCGCGCGAGGACGACATAGCTTGTACCGGCTTCGCCACCGATCAGGTCAGTTGGCGTTCGCGCGCGCGAGGACGACACGTCTGGTCAGCGAACTGCTGCTGGACGGTCTTGTTGGCGTTCGCGCGCGGGGACGAGATGATGCCACCTACGACGGCGACGACATGCCGGCCGTCGCGGAGATCAAGTTGAGCGTCGCTAACGATTCCCGCTCCCGACCGCGCAACCAAGCTCACACGGCTGATAGCAAGTGCGTCGCTTGATGTTAGACAGCCATGCAGTCAGGTGACATGTAAACGCGTTAAGGGCTAATCCACAGCTACTGCGATTGCGTGACGATTATCCCCAGCGATGTTGTCCGTGTGACCGTGAGCCGTTGGGCAAAACCATAGTCAGAGCATGCCCCGGCTAGTTTCCACTGACCCACCAGCCGCTGGTTTGACCCCTGACCAACGGTTGCGCCAGGTGCTGTCTACAGCCGAGCCGCTCGGACGAGCTCGACGTGCGCTGGATTCGCCCACGGGTCAAATAGGGACGGCACCAGCTTCAGCTACGCCGGCCCGACCATCAACCAATGCTGTGCCTTCATCCGGAATTTCGCCATCATCCGGAACTGCGCCATGGGAATTCGACGACGACCTGTTCGACCCTGACCAGCCAGACTCCGCGACGGCGTCAGACGATGCAGCGATCGCCAGTCCTGATGACGCCGTGCCGGACTTCAAGTCACGCGCCAAGCAGTTCGCGGCCAAGCACTTGGCGGCCCTGGGCTTGGTTCTAGCAATCGTGTTGACTTTCGCGGTCTTTCAGACCACCCGGGCACATTCCGAGCCCGTGCCCATTCAACTGGAGCCAGCCTCGAGCCCCAGTCAACATCAATCCCAAGCAGCCTCGGATTCAACCGCCCACAAGTCTGCTAGCGCTGAAGTGACGGCGACCGCACGGCCACAAATTCGAGTGCACGTCATGGGTGAAGTGGTCCGTCCCGGCGTCGTCAGTCTGGAACTGGGTGCGCGCGTCATCGATGCCATTGACGCCGCCGGCGGCCCGAATTCAGCAGCTGACCTAGGGGAATTAAACCTCGCTGCGCCAGTGGCTGACGGCGCGCAGATCATCGTAGGTGGTCCCGCGCGTCCTGGATCGACGATGCGCGCCGATGATCAAACCACCGGCCCATCCAGCAATTCAGCTAAGTCTGCTGATCAAGCAGCAGGTGATGCGTCCAAAGTGAACTTGAACAGCGCGAACCAAGCTCAATTGGAAAGTTTGCCCGGGGTGGGTCCCGTCACGGCCAAAGCGATCCTGGCTTGGCGAAGCGAACATGGAAAATTCACTCGAATTGAGGAATTGCAGGAGGTCAACGGCATTGGCGCTAAGACCTATGCCCAAATCGCACCGTATGTGACGGTCTGACGTGACGCGGCCGCAGATCTCCGACCCAAAGCCGGCGACTATCGACTTACGCACGATTCCGCTGGGACTGGCCGCCTGGTTAGGCAGTATCGCCGGTCTGCTGATGGGTGACGACCAACGCTGGTGGTTCATTGGCGCGGGGGTCTTGGCCGGCGGCGTGATCCTGGTCGCTGGCGTGTGCATAGACATCATCGCGAGGGCGAGATGGATCTTGTTGGCCACCGTCATGGTGCTGCTCGCTGCCACCGGGTTAGCTAGTTTGCGACAGGCCGCGATGTATGACCATCTGCTTGCCACGGCAGCTGCTGCTAAGGGCATCGTCACCGTCGAAGCTCGGCTCACCTCGGATGCGGTCAGCTACCCAGCTAAAGGATTCTTGCCCGAACGCACAGTCACGCCAGCGCAAATCCACAAAGTCGAATATCGCGACTTGCAAGCGCGCGGACGCGTTCCAGCCCAACTGAGCGCCACCGGAGAGCTAGGCGAACAGTTGCGCGATTTGCCGGCGGGCACCACTGTTCGGGTCACGGCTAGAGCCGCGCCTGCTAAGCAGGGCAAGCATTCCGTGGCGATATTGAACTTGAGGATGCCGGCTGAGCAACTTTCGGGGCCGACCGGGTTCTACCTGGTGTCTAATCACGTGCGTCATGCGTTGCATGCCTCGGTGCGGTGGGCTACGACAGAACAAGCGGGCCTGGTGCCCTCGTTGGTAGTGGGCGATATTTCCCAGCTGCAGCAGGCCACTAAAGATGATTTTCAGACCACAGGTTTGACGCATCTGACCGCCGTCAGCGGCACCAATTTGACGCTCATGTTGGCCTTCTTGATTCCGCTGGCTAAACGTTTGGGAGCGCGACGCTATTGGTTGACGGGACTTTCTGTTGGAGCAGTCATCGCATTCGTATTGATCTGTCGCAGCGAACCCAGTGTGGTGCGAGCAGCGGCGATGGGTCTGGTCGCATTGTCGGCGACCGGGCTAGCAGCTGATCGACGACGTGGACTTAGACATCTCGGCACGGCTGTGTTGACGTTGACGCTGGTCAATCCGTGGCTGGCGATTAATTGGGGCTTCGCGTTGTCGGTGGTTGCGTCGGCAGCGATCTTGTGGTGGGGGACCAACTGGCAGCAGGTACTTGGTCAATGGCTGCCGTCGGGTCTGGCAGAAGCATTAGCCATTCCGTTGGCTGCGCAGCTAGCAACCCAGCCGATCGTCACCAATTTGAGCGGTTCGATCAGCGCCGTCGGGGTGGTCGCGAATGCGCTGACCGGCGCTTTCGTTGGACCGGTGACCGTGCTCGGCTTGACAGCAGGTCTGATCGGATCGATTTGGTCGCCGCTGTCTTATCCCATCGGATGGCTAGCTGGGTGGTGCATTCAACCGGTGCTCAGCATCGCGCATTTCCTCGCCGCGCTGCCCGCAGCCAGCTGGAAGTGGCCCAGTGATCCATTCAGCCTGTTAGTGTTGAGCATCGGCTGCCTGCTGATTGGTGCGCTGATGCCTTGGCTGCTCGCCAAATCATGGACGACGACGTTGTTGGTCTTGGTGCTGATCGTTGGCAGCCTGGTCGCACCCAAACAGCCCGGCTGGCCCGGACAGTGGCTAATCGCCACCTGCGACGTCGGTCAAGGAGACGCTCGGGTGTTGCGGACCGGGCCCCACTCTGCGGTGCTGGTCGATACGGGTCCCGAAGCTAAGCCAACGCTGGACTGTCTGCATTCGCTGTCGATCGATCACCTAAATGCCGTAGTCATCACGCACATTCATGCCGACCACAGCGGCGGACTCGAAGGCGTGCTGCGAGCGTATCCGGCAACCACAGTCATCACCGGTCCAGCCACGAATCTCACGAGCAGCAGCGGGCATGGACCCATACTGATCACTCGGCCTGGCGACCGTTTCCAAGTGGGATGGCTCACCTGGCAGACCTTGGCAGCTGACCCGTTGCCGTTCACCCCGGCTGCCGGACAAGCGGAAAGTTCGATAGAAAATGACACCGGCGTCGCTGGGCTAGCCAACGTCAACGGACTGCGCATCGTGCTCGCCGGTGATCGTGAACCAGCTGGCCAACAGGCGATGCTCGGCGCCGCAACAGACTTGAGAGCAGATATTTTGGCGATGCCACACCACGGATCGTCAAGGCAAGCGTCCGAATTCTTCAAAGCCACAGGCGCTCGCATCGCGGTCATCTCGGTGGGCCGAGGAAACAGCTACGGCCACCCCAGCCTTAGTGCGATTCGGCTCGCTGAATCGGCCGGTATGCGCGTCTATCGCACCGACCATGACGGCGGCATCGCGATCGGGAAGGGGGCTAATGGGCTTACCGTAACGACGCAAAACCGCAAGTCGAGCACGACTCGTTGAGGTGGAGGCGCCACCAGCCAGGACGCAGGTTCAAAAACCGTCATAGCTTGATGCCATGATGGGCAGGTGGCTAAATCCGCTGAGATTTTTAGGTCGGCATTGCTCGTTCAAGGGTCAGCTGATCTGCTCGCTGACCGCGTCGTCGACGCTCGGATGAACGCTGCCCGCAAGCAACGTCCAGACGCTGAGTTGCATGACATTTCAGCTGTCGGCCTAGAAACAGCCACGCTCAGTGAGATTCTTGGCGGTTCATTATTTTCTAGCGCGGTGATCTGCACGATCCGAGACTTAGCCGACGCCAGCACCGACTTGCATCCGATGATCATCGATGCAGCCAGCCGGCCCCATGACGAGCTGGCCTTGACCCTCGTCCATCCCGGAGGGGTCAAAGGAAAAGCGCTCATCGACGCCTTGAAGAAGGCGAAGGTTCCCGTCGAGCAGGTCGCTGAACCGAAAGCTTGGGAGCTACCAAAGTTCGTCACCGCTGAAGGCAAGCGCGCCGGAATATCTATCGACGAAGAAGCTGCCCGCGCGCTCATCGATTCGGTTGGTCAAGACTTGCGAGCGCTCGCTGGAGCTATCTCGCAACTGGCTACCGATACTGACGACAGCAGGCTCACCAGCCAGCAGATCGCCAAGTATTTCTCTGGCCGCGCCGAGGTGAAGGGCTTCCAGGTCGTCGATGATGTCTTGAATTCCCGCACGGGTGAAGCATTGGTCAAATTGCGCTGGACGCTGTCGACTGGCACGTCCACCCCCGTCATGTTGACCGCCGCTTTCGCTAGCGGCTTTCGAGGATTGGGTAAATATCTCGACCTACGTGCAGCGCACCTAGCTGAGCCCGAGCTAGCCCGACAGGTTGGCGTCCCGCCGTGGAAAATAAAAGATCTCGCCAGACAATCTCGCTCCTGGCAGCCCTCAGCGGTTGCCGCCGCGATAAGGTTCATCGCTGCCGCTGATGCGGACGTCAAAGGCGCTGCCAGCGACCCTGAATATGCCCTCGAACACATGATTTTGGGCATCGAACAAGCCCGCACCCGCCGCTGACTAAACATCAGCTCGATCGAGAGCAGGCATAGCGAGATGTGTTGAGCTGGCTGAGTTTTATGGATCGACGATGATTAACACAAACAACGCAAGCGTCCCCACACCCAGCGGGGGACGCTTGCGTTGTTTGGAAGTTCGAGCTTGCTGGCTCTGTTTTAGTTAGCCCAACTCACAGCGCGGCGGCGCGAGCGGAGATGGCCGACTTGCGGTTGGCGGCCTGGTTCTTGTGGATGACGCCCTTGCTGGCAGCCTTATCGAGCGCCTTGTTGGCGACGGCGGCGAACTCCAGCGCCTTCTCCTTGTCGCCAGCCTCAGCGGCCTCGCGGAAGTTGCGAACGTGGGTACGCAGCGCCGACTTGACGGCCTTGTTACGCTGACGTGCCTTCTCGTTGGTCAGGATGCGCTTCTTTTGGGACTTGATGTTTGCCACGAATAAGCCTCTTCTTTGTTCTGGGTGTTCGGGGGTTCTACCGGCCGGCACTTCAGTTGCACTGATATTCCTGGCGGTGAACGCGACGTCCCACATTAGCAGCTAACCTGCGACACCCCCAAAATGAGCCTGCTGAAGCCTATGGGAGCCCTCTTAAACCCCTAGAGCTTAAACCCCTGGAGGCACGCCTGACTCAATGAGCCATGTCTGAAGGATCGAGACCAAGCCATCTCAGTCACCGCATGTCGAAAGCTACTCCGCTCAGCAAGTGCATGCTTCGCGGCGGGCACGATCGCAGCACCGTTTGATGAGCGAAACCCATCGAAGTTACCTTCTTGAGTCAATGAGCGGCTGGCTCGGCTATCGACCAATGGGAGCCCCCACTCAGTGCCGCGCAAAGCGTCCTGCAAAGTGTTCAGCGAAGACCGGTCAGCCTGCCGTCACCTGCGGCCAGCCACTCGTCCCAGCTATAGACCCATGCTCCGATGGTGTCGCCGGGCGCGACGCGCTTGGTGGAACCGGTGAATTCGACCGGGTCTCCTGCCGCGGTGAAATTCCAAATCCATTGGGCATCAGCATTAGATAGACCGACGCAGCCGTGGCTGACGTTGGCGTTGCCATGCGAGGCATCCGCCCACGGCGCGGCGTGGATATATTCACCAGACCAGGTGACACGTTGCGACAATTCCACACGCAAGCGATAGCCGTCAGGGTCGTCCACGGGGCGACCATAGGTAGAAGAATCCATGATGATCGAGCCCTCTTTGGCCATGATCAACTTGGTGCCCGTCATGGTCTCGTCACCAGGTTTGCCATAGCTGGCTGGGAAGGACGCGACCTGTTCGCCGTTACGGTAAGCGGTTAGCCAGTGACCGTCGATATCTGCGTGCAGGACCCGCAGATCGCCAAATTGATAGTCGGCTGACACATCATCGAGCACCCAAGTGTCACCGACCGGCAGGCCGGCGGCATGGATCTCGACGTGTGCTGTCGAACCGGGCAGCCAATATTCTTTCGGCCGCCAGAACATCGTGTTTTGGTCGAACCACGCCCACGAACCTTCCTGCTCGGGCACGGTCGTCACCTGCGCAGCATTCATGATCGCTTGACGTTGAGCCTGGTCCTTGACTGGCAAATCAAATCTGGCCCAGATCGGCATGCCATTGCCGGCACCGTGGGTGTGCAGGAAGTCGATCTCGACGACCAGTTCCGGATTGACGGTCAAGCCGTAAGCAGTCGCAGTGGCGGTGCGTCCATCGCTGGCAGTCGCTTCGACATCAAATCGGTATTTATGCTGCGGTTTAAATGGCCTAGTAGGACGCCAACTGTTGGCCTCGATCGTGCCGGGCACTTCCTGCCCCTCAGCGTCGTATGCGGTGAACTTCGTCAGCTGGCCACCAGTGACGGGCACCTCGACCACGTCAGTAGGGCGGATAGCGGTCATGCCGCTCGCGGTAGAAATCAGGCCGATGGAGAAATTTGGCGTCGGCGACGGGGAAGTCTGCTCACGAGCGGACTTTCCGTCTTTGGCTGCCGAGGGGGACTCACTAGATCGCATGTCTGGGTCTGCCCCGGGGGCGTTCGCGCAGCCCACCGTGAGCGCTAGTAGGAGTCCAACGACACCAGCCTTAGCGAAAAATTTCACGGCTGCCTTTCATAGTGGGGGAACACGATCCTGCTCAACGATACGTGGGCGACCGCGCAATAAAAGCTCCCGCGCCAGCCGCAGCGGAAATCTGCTGAGGTATTTGAGGCATCTTCGTGGGAAGATAGACATTCAGTATCGAAGCGAGCACAGCAACGGGATTTGAATGCCACCATTAGCACCCGGCAGCACTCCTGCCGACGTCATTCGTAACTTCTGCATCATCGCCCACATCGACCACGGCAAATCGACGTTGGCCGATCGCATGCTGCAGCTCACCGGCGTCTTAGACGAACGGACCATGCGCGCTCAATATCTCGACCGAATGGATATCGAGCGCGAGCGCGGCATCACGATCAAGTCTCAAGCCGTCCGGATGCCTTGGCAGGTTAACGGCGCCGACTACGTGCTGAACATGATCGACACGCCCGGGCACGTCGACTTCACCTATGAGGTGAGCCGCTCGCTGGCTGCCTGCGAAGGTGCGCTGCTGCTCGTTGACGCCGCACAAGGAATCGAAGCTCAAACCCTGGCCAATCTTTATCTCGCTCTCGAGGCGGATCTGACGATCATCCCGGTGCTCAACAAGATCGATCTGCCCGGCGCGATGCCCGAAAAGCACGCCGCTGAGCTGGCCAATATCATCGGTGGCTCGCCAGACGAGGTCTTCCGAGTCAGCGCTAAGACCGGCGAAGGCGTCCCCGAGCTGCTGAATGCGATCGTCGAGCAAGTGCCCGCTCCGGTCGGCGATCCGGACGGACCTAGCCGGGCGTTGATCTTCGACTCGGTCTACGACCCATATCGAGGTGTGGTGACCTACGTCCGCGTCGTTGACGGCAAATTGAATCACCGCGAACGCATCGCGATGTTGTCGACCAAAGCCACCCACGAGGTGTTGGAGTTAGGGGTCATCTCGCCCGAACCAGTCGCCTCGCATTCGATCGGTGTCGGTGAGGTCGGCTATCTGATTACCGGCGTAAAGGACGTCCGACAAAGCCGGGTGGGTGACACTGTAGTCAACGCGCAAAAACCTGCGGGGACGCCGTTGGCTGGCTATCGCAACCCGAATCCGATGGTCTTCGCCGGCATCTATCCAATCGATGCCGATGATTTCACCGAATTGCGTGAAGCTTTAGAAAAGCTACAGCTAAATGACGCTGCGCTGACTTTTGAACCTGAAACCTCTGCCGCGCTCGGTTTTGGATTCCGCGTCGGATTCCTTGGTCTATTGCACATGGAAATTGTCCGTGAGCGGCTCGAACGCGAATTCAATTTGGATTTGATCTCGACTGCGCCCAACGTTAATTACCGGATCGTCATGGAAGATCATTCCGAACATCACGTGACTAATCCGTCAGAATTTCCCGATGGTAAGGTCGCCACGATTTACGAGCCAGTCGTGCGCGCGACGATCCTGTCGCCGGCGGAACATATCGGCACAATCATGGAGCTTTGCCAACAGCGACGCGGCACCCAGATCGGGCTGGAATATCTGTCTGAAGACCGTATCGAGCTGCGATATCAGCTGCCACTAGGGGAAATCGTCTTCGACTTCTTTGACGCATTGAAGTCGCGCACCAAGGGCTATGCGTCGCTGGATTACGAACCAGACGGCGAACAGGCTGCCGATCTGGTCAAGGTCGACATCATGCTTAACGGTGAACCGGTAGACGCATTCAGCGCGATCGTGCACAAGGACAAGGCCTATCCTTACGGCGTCGCGATGGCGGCGAAACTCAAAGAGCTCATTCCAAGACAGCAGTTCGAGGTGCCCATTCAAGCCGCTACCGGATCTCGAATTATTGCCCGCGAAACCATCCGCGCGATGCGAAAAGACGTGCTCGCTAAATGTTATGGCGGCGATATTTCCCGTAAACGCAAACTTCTGGAAAAGCAAAAAGAAGGCAAGAAACGGATGAAAGTCGTCGGCCGGGTCGAGGTGCCGCAAGAAGCTTTCGTCGCCGCGCTGTCTACCGGCGAGGGTGGCAAGGACAAGAAGTAGCGCAAGGATAATCCGTTGGCCGGCCAAGCGCTCACAGGCGATCCCGTCCCCACTGACGGGGCGCTGCCTGCCGCAGCTACCGCTCAGCTCAGCAGCACCCCGCTGAGCGTCTACATTCACGTGCCCTATTGCGCGGCACGCTGCGGCTATTGCGATTTCAATACCTACACTGCAGATCAGGTGCGCGGCGCTGGCCCGGAGGTCTACCTGGCAGCAGCACACGCCGAGCTGGAACTGGCTGCTCGAGTGCTCGGCGATCAGGCTCCCAGCGTAGGCACCGTGTTTTTTGGTGGCGGGACGCCGACCTTGCTGCGTCCAGAGCAGCTCGGCGGGCTGTTGCAGCACGTCAAACAACTATTTGGTCTACGCCCCGACGCAGAAGTCACCACCGAAGCCAACCCAGAAACCCTCGACGCGGCCTACCTCGACGCGCTGCTGGCAGCTGGCATCAACCGCCTATCGATGGGCATGCAGTCGGCCAGCCCGCACGTGTTGCGCGTCCTAGATCGCGTGCACACGCCCGGCCGCGCCCTCGAGATGGCCAAGCTCGCGCACGCATGCGGTTTCACCGACGTCAGCCTCGACCTGATTTACGGCACCCCCGGTGAAAGCCTGGCCGATTGGCAGACCAGCTTGTCGGCGGCGCTCAGCGTTGAGCCAGAACATTTGAGCGCCTACGCGCTGATCGTCGAAGATGGCACTGCCTTGGCCCGTCGCATCAGGCACGGCGAATTACCGATGCCCGACGACGACGATCTGGCCGACAAATATCTACTCACCGAAGAGGCATTGACCGCCGCCGGATTGGAAAATTACGAGATCAGCAACTGGGCAAAGCCCGGACATGAAGCCAGACACAACATCGCCTATTGGACCGGTGCGAACTGGTGGGGGATCGGGCCGGGCGCGCACTCCCACGTCGGCGGCGTGCGGTGGTGGAATGTCCGCCACCCCCGCAGCTATGCTGATCGGCTCGCCGTCAACCAAAGCCCTGGCCAAGCCCGGGAGGTCTTGTCGGATGAAGATCGGCGGGTCGAACGCGTCTTGTTGGAGTTACGGCTAGCCAGCGGCCTACCTGTCGACGTATTGACGCCGACCGAGCGCGCCCGGCTACCGCAGCTGCGTGATCGTGGCCTGATAGTTGCTGGCGATCCGATCAGGTTGACACTGCCAGGCCGGCTACTAGCTGACGGCATCGTCCGCGAGCTCTTGGACTGAGCAGCTCACTCAAGCGGTCCATATGCCGCGTCGCTGGCCCCAGCTAGCCAGACATGCAACTAGCGTTGCCGAAATGATCGATCGCTATGGCCATGATGTGCTCGCGCCCGGCTGGCAAAAGACCGGCCAAAAGACCTCCAAGGAAGTCGTCGTTGAGCTGGGCATGATCATCGAGGAGCCGACCAGTGGCTTCGTCGGCGAGCTGGTCGCTTGGGAAAATGGCCTAGTCGTCTTGGAAGATCGCAAGCTCAAGCGGCGTTCCTTTCCCGTCGGCGGCGGTTATCTGGTCGACGGTCAACCGGCGATCTTGCGCATCCCGCCCAGAGCTGGCGCCTCGGCAAAAACGACCCGAACTGCCTCCGGTTCGCGGGTCAGCCCCACCACCAAGGCCAAGACGGCGTTGGGCAGCCGGATCTTCGTCGAGGGACGACATGACGCTGAACTGATCGAAAAGATTTGGGGTGACGATCTGCGGCATGTCGGGGTCGTCGTCGAATATCTCGGCGGCATTGACGACCTAGTCGGTGTGGTCGCCGAGTTTCAGCCAGTCAAAGGCAGGCGACTGGGCGTGCTCGTCGACCATCTCGTCGCTGGTTCAAAAGAAAAGCGCATCGCAGACGAGGTAGCCCGCAGCGGATATGGGGAGTTCGTCCTCGTCGAAGGCCATGAGTTCATTGACATTTGGCAGGCGATCCGTCCTGAGAGCCTCGGTTTCAAAGCCTGGCCGGCGGTGCCGCGTGATGAAGATTTCAAGAAGGGCACTTTGGCCCGTCTCGGCTTGCCGCATCAAGATCAAGCTGACATCGCCAAGGCCTGGCAGGCGATGTTGAAACGCGTCAAGAGCCACCGCGACTTGGACGCAAAGCTGGTGCGCACCGTGGAGCTATTGATCGATTTTGTGACCCAAGATCATCTCGACAGCCTAGAACCCTGAGCAACGAAAGTGTCGCCACTTGGTGGGTCGTCAGCTAGCCACGAGCGCGAAGCTCTCGAGCAGCTCATAGCGATGGCTGGGGTCATTCAAGTTCGACTGCACTAGGTGGAATTCGCCGACCTCTAATGCTGGTGCGGTGAAACTATCCAAGACGTGCAATAGCCGCGTCGAATCCAGCGGCTGATTGGCCCGCGCCAAAGTCAGATGGCCGACGAATCCGGTGCCGTCGACGCGGACCCCGGCGCAATTTGCAGCATTGCGGCAGCGCGTGGCGAGTTGAGCTAGCTGCGGCGTCGAATTTTGAAAGCTTGCAGCCAGCTCCTGCTCAATGGTGCTGGGTAGCTGGCTCGTCGTCGCGCAGCCGAGATCTGAACCGATCTGGTCCTCGGCGAAACCCAGCCACAGATGCTTGGTGAACGGCGGATTGGGGAACGCTCCGCCACCGCCTGGCCGTAGCCAGAATGGGGCAGTACGGCGTGCGACGTCAGTCAGTTCGTCGATCAGTCGATCTACCTGACGGCTTGGTACCTCACCCATGAAGGCGGTGGTGATATGCCAGCTTTCAGGTCGCGTCCAGCGCAGCCGTGGCTCAGCGACCCGCCGCGGGCTAAGGAATTCGTCAAGATCATCGACGAATCGCGCGTCTGGCCAAATGGCAGTGAATAACCGCATCGCCATGGACGACACTTTAACCCCCGGGCCTAAACGCCGCGTCGGAGCTGCCGGAACGCCGAGCGTAACCTAGCGGGTCGCGAAATTTCGCCTGCCGCGTCTACTGAGCGGACTAGATTGGGTCATCGTCGTTGAAGGTGACATTCTTGAACCATGCGCACCCCGGAGATTTTGCAGTTACTTCAAGACGTGGCCGCTGAAGTGATCACGCCGCGTTTTAAAGAATTGCGCTCCGAAGAAATCCTCGAAAAGAATCCCGGTGATTTCGTCACTATCGCCGATCAGCAAGCTGAGGTGAAAATCGCTGAGCGCTTGCATGACGCATATCCTCAAGCCTTCATTTTGGGTGAGGAAGCGACTTTCGAAGATCCCAGCCTGCTCGATCAGCTTTGCAAAGCCAGTCACGCTTTCACTATCGATCCCATTGATGGCACTGGGAATTTCGTCAAAGGAAATCCCGATCATGCCGTCATGGTCGCCGAGCTTCGTGACGGCGAGCTTAGCCGCTCGTGGATTTGGCAGCCAGAACACAAGCAGGCTTTCGTCGCTGAGCGCGGCGAGGGGGTCCGCAGAAATGGCGAAAAATTGAGCCGGCAAGATTTTCCCGCCATTCCGCAGGGTGCTACGTCGAGGAAAAACTGGAAGAAATTCCAAAAACCTGGAAAACTAGCCCCGATGCGGCACACCTTCAATAGCGCTGGCATTGATTATCCAGCGCTATTGGAAGGCAAGCTCGACTACAGCGTCTATTTCATGCCTAAACCGTGGGATCACCTGCCAGGACAATTGATGCTCAAAGAGCTGGGCGGTGAAATTTTGAAGCTCGACGGCACGCCCTATCAAGGTCAAGGCAGCGAACCGATCTTTGCCGCCGCCCACGCTGATCGCTTGGCGGAGATCGTAGAAATTTGGCGCGCAGATTGGCACATCATTGACGCGCCGCCGCATCCCGAGCGCGACTGAGACGCACCCCGTAAAGACCCTCGCGCGATCTGCCGACAGATCGCCAGCACGCCGCGTCCGCTGCCTGGCTGCCTGTCAGCAGGCTCGGCGATTGCATGATTGGCCGGGCCCCAGCTAGGGGTAGACTTGGCACTCGACGGCTTAGAGTGCCAGCAGCAGTCTGGTGGGCATGAAGGAGACAGGATGCTTGACGAACGCAAGCTCGCCGTCTTGCGTGCCACGATCCACGATTACGTCGCCAGTCGTGAGCCGGTGGGGTCGAAAGGCCTGGTCGAGCGGCACGGTCTGGACGTATCACCTGCCACCGTCCGAAATGACATGGCGGTCTTGGAAGAAGAAGGCTACCTGGTCCAACCCCACACCAGCGCCGGACGGATTCCGACCGACAAGGGCTATCGGCTCTTCGTCGACCGTCTGGTGACGCTGCGTCCACTGACGCCCCCGCAACGGCGCGCCATCGAGACCTTCCTGGCTGGCGCGGTCGATAAGGACGACATCGTGCGGCGCACTGTTCGGTTGTTGGCGCAGCTGACCCGTCAAGTCGCGATGGTGCAGTATCCGGTATCCGACCAGACCTTCATCAAGCACGTCGAACTAGTCGCGTTAGAGCACGATAGGGCGCTGCTGGTCTTGATCGATTCGGCGGGCAACGTCGAGCAGCGACTGCTGCATCCAGGAAGCATCGACGAGCAACGCCTCACCCAGATCCGTGATCTGTTGAATGCGACCCTGGTCGGGGCGCCGACCAGCAACGCCCGGCAGGCCTTGGCAGTGTTGAGCGTGGATGGCAATATGCCGGCGGACTTGGCGGTCTTCGTCAAAGCCTTAGACGATTTGCTGGATCCTGGGCAACCTGCTCAGGTCGTAGTCGCCGGCATGCCCAATCTGGCCCGCTTCGGCGCTGAATATGCCACGACGATCAAGCCAGTCTTGGAAGCGCTCGAAGAGCAGGTCGTATTGTTGACGCTACTTGGCGAGGCGGTCGCCAATCCAGGTGAGGTCGCAGTGCGGATCGGCCAGGAAAATCCGTTCGAGAATTTGCAGACCACGTCGCTAGTCGCGAGCACCTACGGCAGCCCGTCGGACGGTTTCGCTACCCTCGGTGTGGTCGGCCCGACGCACATGGACTATCCGTCAACCATCGCTGCGGTTCGCGCAGTGGCTCGTTACGTCGGCCAATATCTGGCCGAAGGCTGAATTAGAGGAAAATGAGCAATCCCGATTACTACGAGATCCTTGGTGTGCCCCGAGACGCGACCGCCGAGCAAATCAAGAAGGCCTATCGCAAGCTCGCGATGAAGGTGCATCCTGACGTCACCGACGATCCGGACGCCGAAGACAAATTCAAAGAGATTTCTGAGGCCTATGAGGTCTTGAGTGATTCGTCTAAGCGCGCGATCTACGATCGTGGCGGCGACCCGCTCGGCTCAGGTGGCGGTTTCGGTGGCTTCGGCGGTTTCGGTTCAGAAGCTTTCGATATCGGTGACCTGTTCGGCGCGATGTTCGGCGGCGGCTCATTTGGCGGTGGACGGGGGCCGCGGCCTCGCGTCCAGCGCGGAAAAGATCAGCTGATGCGGGTGCCGCTGGGCTTAGCTGACGCTGTCTTTGGCGCTACGGTGCCCGTCAGCGTCAATACTTATGTCGCTTGCGATGCCTGCCACGGCAATGGTTCGGCTGACGGTTCACAGCCACAGACCTGCGCGCAGTGCAATGGCCGCGGTGAGACGATCGTCACCCAGCGTTCGCTGATCGGCGAGATTCGTACCGCACAAGCCTGCCCAGCTTGCCAAGGCTACGGCGACGTCATCCCTAACCCGTGCCCTGATTGCCACGGCCAAGGACGCATCAACAAGCAGCGCACCATCAACGTGCGCATTCCGGCTGGCGTCGATAGCGGCAACCGGGTGCATTTGGAGGGGCAAGGCGAAGTCGGCCCTGGAGCCGGACCAGCCGGTGACTTGTTCATCGAAATCTTGGTTCAGCCGCACGATATCTTCCGCCGCGACGCCAATAATTTGGAGACCGTCATCCGGCTGCCGATGACCGCTGCTGCATTGGGTACGACGATCAACATCGAGACCTTGGAGTCGGAGCGGGAAGATTGCCCGCCAGAAGATCAGTTCGTCGCCTTAGATATTCCTGCCGGCACCCAACCAGGCACCCGGCTGACGATCCCCGGACGTGGGGTGCCGTCGCTGCACCCGAATCGGCGCGGCGAGAATCCGCGCGGGGAGCTGGGCGTCACGCTATTGGTGCAGACGCCGACCAAGCTGGACGACCATCAGCGTGAGCTGCTACGTCAGCTAGCTGAGGCCCGTGACGAGACCGAGCCTGGGTTGAGTCATCAACCTGTTGAAAAGGGTTTCTTCGGACGGCTGAAAGACGCATTCAGCGGCAATGACTGACGCGCTGTTTCTGATCGATTCGCTGGACGATGCCGAGCTCGGCTCAGCGCTGATCTTGGACGGGCTAGAGGGTCGTCATGCGGCGACCGTCAAACGCATCCGCGTGGGGGAGCAGGTCTACTTGGCTGACGGACGCGGCCGTGCAGTGCATGGCACGACGACTCGGGTCGGCAAGGACGAAATCGAGGTCAGCGTCGAGGAACTCTTGCAAGATCGCGCGCGCGAGCAGCGCGTCATTGCGGTGCAGGCGCTTGCAAAGGGTGACCGATCAGATATCGCGATCGAAATGTTGACCGAGCTTGGCGTCGACGAGATTTGGGCCTGGCAGGCGGCGCGCAGCATCGTCCGCTGGGACGGGAAAGTCGAAAAAGCGCTAGCTAAATGGCAGTCGACGGTACGCGAATCCGCCAAACAAGCCCGCCGCTTCACCGTCCCACAGGTGCGCTTCGCTGGGACCAAGGAAGTCTGCGAGCTGTTCGGCTCAGCGGAATTGAGTTTGATCTTGCATGAGGACGCGACCCAGCGCCTTGCGGAGTTTGAGCTGCCGAGCAGCGGCACGATCGCCTTCGTCGTGGGACCCGAGGGCGGCATCAGCGAAGCGGAAGTTGACGCGCTGCAAGCTGCTGGCGGACAACTGGCCTCCCTAGGCGATCACGTCTTGCGCGCCTCGACCGCAGGTGCGGTATGTCTGGCTCAAATCCAGGCACTCAGCTGACGGCGCTCAGACCGCTTCTTTGAAATATCCCGGCAATTCTTGGCCCGATGGCTTGAGGCCAGAGAAATCGAATTCTCGGACGAAATTTCGATCATTGGTGTAGCCCAGCATGAATCGTGGACCGATGCCGAGCATTTGGAATCGGCTGCGATATGTCCAGCGTTGCGCGGCCGGTGAGTGTGTCCGCCAAAAATTCAATTGATAGCCGCCGGTGAAAATATGCAATAACGCATAGCCGCCCGGATATGCCGCGCACGCAGCGTTCTCAAAATATTGGGTGTGCGCGCCCGGCAGATCGGGCTTATCGAGCCGCATGCGGTGCGTGTGGCCAGTGTGGTGGGCGAAGACTCCCGGCGCGGCTAGATGCAATTCCTGCAGCCGCTTGCGGTCAGCTGCACGCAGCATGAAACCAGGGCCAGAAATTGACGACCAGGCCGCGTCATTGGTGGACGGATGGTGGCATACCGACAAGGTCGGGCGGTCTGGGTCGCGCCGCAATTCGTCAGAAATCTCGGCGAATTGTTCGGGGATAATCCAGCCACCAGATGATTTCTTGGTCGAATCAATGCCCAGAATTCTTAATCCCCAATCCAAATTCACGGTCTGCAATTTTTGATATGCAGCGATGCGCTCACCGAAAGGATCTGCTTTCGGACGCGGATAATCATGGTTACCACGCGTCATTAACCAATCAACATTTTGAGCGCCATATTCGTTAGCGATATTTAACACTCGCTCCACTTCGTCAGGCGATCCGTCATAGGTCAGATCACCGTTCAAGACCAAAAAGGGATGCCCGGCGCCTCGCAACTCGTCCACCATCGCCGAGAACATCATCTCCGGGTAGGGCCGATAGCCCATTTCGTCGCGCACTGAGGTCGGCAGCGGTCCGAGGTTGATGCCTTGGCGAGCTTCGCCGACGTGGATGTCATTGCTGAGCGCGACCGTGCCTAGATAATTGCCGGACGGCGGCACCAATGTGGTGAAGGTGTGCGTCCGCTCGGGGGAGAAATCTTCGCGGGTGACGTGCAGACCTGGACCGGGGCGTTTCCCGGCGCTGAATGCTTCGAAACGATAGCTGCGTCCTGGTTCAAGTCCGGTGATCTCGACGTAGTGGAAAGCGCGTGGGGTTGGATCGTCGTAGACCAACACCAGCGATCCGTCCACTGGGCCAAGTTTCAACTGGGTGTCGGTGGCCACCGGGGCCGGCACACCGCGATAGTTGCGGGGTCGGCGGGTGATCCAGGTGATGACGACGCTAGTAGCGGTCACCGTGAAGACTTCGAGATCTGTCGCGACGAAATCAATCGATAGATCATGCTCGACGCGCGGCACTTGGTTGAGTGGTAGCGCCAGTGAGTCGCGCAAAGGTGGCCAAAATTGTGGGTCCTCAGACACGTCCAAAACACTAGTGCAATCGCCGGCTTGGCGGATCTGCCAAAATTGATCAGTGCCTACTCCAAGCCCAGCCGACTTCTCATACGAGATCACTAGCAAATTGCCTAATGGGCTGGGACGAGCAGGAGTCATCCACACCCCGCACGGTGACATCGAAACACCCGCATTCATCGTCGTCGGCACGAAGGCGACGGTGAAGGCCGTCACTCCGGAGATGGTCAAAGAGCTTGGTGCGCAAGCTGTGCTCGGCAATGCTTTCCATCTCTACCTGCAGCCGGGCCCAGATATCGTCGACGAAGCTGGAGGCATTGGTTCTTTCATGAACTGGTCGGGTCCGACATTTACCGACTCCGGCGGTTTTCAGGTGTTGAGCTTGGGGGCGGGGCACAAGAAGGTCTTGGCGATGGACGTCACCGGCCTGCAAGCTGACGACGTCATCGCCGAAGGCAAACAACGCAACGCTTTCGTCGACGAGGACGGCGTCGATTTCCATTCTCCGTTGGACGGTTCGAAGCATCGTTTCACCCCGGAGGTGTCGATCGGCATTCAACATCAGCTCGGCGCGGATATCATGTTCGCGTTCGACGAGCTGACCACGCTGTTGAACACGCGGCACTATCAAGAAGATTCGGTAGCCCGGACCCAGCGATGGGCTGAGCGTTGTCTGGCTGCGCACTATGAGTTCACTCAGCAGCGCTCACATCGGCCATATCAGGCGCTGTTTGGCGTCGTGCAAGGCGCGCAATATGAGGATCTGCGTCGTCAAGCTTGCCGGGATCTGGCTGCCACGCAGCATGCGGGCTGGAATTTCGACGGCTATGGCATCGGCGGGGCGCTCGAGAAGCACAATTTGGGCAATATCGTCTCCTGGTGCGCCGAAGAACTACCAGCTGACAAGCCAAAACACATGTTGGGCATCTCTGAGCCGGATGATCTGTTTTGGTGCATCGAGAACGGCGCGGACACTTTTGATTGCGTCAACCCGAGTCGAGTGGCGCGCAATTCAGCGATCTACACTGCTGACGGCCGCTACAACCTGACCAGTGCTCGCTTCAAGCGCGACTGGGGTCCGCTGGAGGACGGTTGCGACTGCTACACCTGCGCCAACTACAGCCGTGCCTACATCCACCATCTCTTCAAAGCCAAAGAGATGCTCGGATACACCCTCGCTACGATCCACAACGAGCGCTGGACGGTACGTCTAGTCGACTCGATCCGTGCCTCCATCAAGGACGGCACCTTCTATGAGCTACGCACCGAAACCCTTAGGCGCTTCTATAAATCGAGTGATCAATCTTCGTAAATCTCGCTTCGGTGCCCAAGGTCGAGCGCCAAAATGACCATTTCGCCATTACGGATATCCAAGATCGCGCGGTAATCCTCGACTCGAAGGCGCCAAAGTCCAGACAATGGCCCTCGGAGAGGTTTGCAGCGTACGCGTGGATCTTCTAGGAGCGCGAGCTCAGCTAACGTCTTCAGGATTCTTTTGGCGACAGGCCTATCTAGGCGTCGCAGTTGCCGCTCGCAGGTGGGATCGAACTCAACCCTCCACGGCATGTGATTCCGTTACTTCGTCGCGAAGCTCATCTGGGTCAAAACTGAGATCTGCTGCGACTTCATCGAAGGTGCGCGTCGACCGGTCGCCGCGACGGATTGATTCGGCTCGCGAAGCGATGTCATAGGCCCACTCCATGTCTTCAAGGTGTTCCAAAAGTGCCTCTTGGACGTAATAGGAACGGGAGCGTCCCGTGGCGGCACTTAAAGCGTCAAGACGAGCCTTTACGTCATCGCTGACGCGCACGCTGAGCACTTGTGTAGACATGTATACAGTTTCGCAGTGAAGACACACAGAATCAATATGCGGTGCATATTTCGGTGCACTTCATCAGCGGTCTTGGCACAATTGGTTCATGAGCAACGACGCCGTTATTGAGCCAGATTCCCAGATGCCTGATCAGGACGAGCAGCTGACCCAACAGGACACGCTGATCTCGCGCGGTGTCGAGGATCCGCTAGACGAGGGTTATGTGGCGCCCGATCATTGGTCGGTGGCGCAGGGGTTCGGCAATACCCCAGCCGAAATGGCCCAAGGTGAGACGATCGAGATGCGGCTAAAGCAAGAAGAGCCCGAAGAAGACCCCAACAAGCTGACCGGTCCGTGGAATCCCAGTGGCGAGAAGCGGCAAGTCGGTGGCCGTCGGGCGGGACGCTTGATCAATGTCGACGGCGACATGATCGACGTTGAAGCTGAGTCTATTGCCGCTGACGTGGGCATCGCCGGGGGAGCAGCCTCAGCTGAAGAGGCCGCGATGCACATCATCGACGAAAACGAGATCGATGAACCCTACGAAGAGCTTGAGGAAAACTCGATCAAGGGCTGACATCTTGGGAAGCGCAAGCTCTTGCCTGTCTCAACCCCAAAGCCAAGGGTTACGACCAGACGTACTGGCAATTGCCATATGGATAGCGCTCGGTCGACAGCGAGTCGCATACAAACCGTATGGTCCTCAGCGCATGGACGCGAAGGAATAGTCATCAATTGAAACAACCAGAAGGAGCAGGACTTAGATGCCTGAACTGACGTGGGTAGGCAAAGACAAAGTCGTCACCCATCACCTCGACGTTCCTTACCGCGTGCTCAACCGCCAATACTCTTTCGACGAGACCGGACAACATGACGAAGACAACGGCTCCGAGAACATGATCATTCATGGCGATAACCTTGAAGCCCTCAAAGCGCTACTGCCCAAATACGAGGGGAAAGTCGACTGCATCTATATCGACCCTCCCTACAACACAGGCAATGAGGGGTGGGTATATAACGACGCTGTCAACGACCCACGCATCAAGAAATGGCTCGGCGAAGTCGTCGGTAAAGAGGGCGAAGACCTTACTCGTCATGACAAGTGGTTATGCATGATGTACCCACGTCTGCGGCTCCTGCACCGCCTCATGGCACGCTCTGCTGTTCTCTTTGTTTCTATCGACGACAACGAGCAAGCAAAGCTGACTTTAATCTTGGATGAGATTTTTGGCGGAGCCAACCGCCTAGGAACACTCATTCAAGAAAAAGGAAATTCCAAGTCTGACACGAGCGATATTCAACGAAATCATGAGTACATTTTGGTTTATCGCAAGCAGGCTTTGGTGGGAGATTCTGATCTATCAGCGATGCTCCGGGATCGATCCGAAACCCTAAAACGTGCCTACAGTGACGAAACCGGGTGGTATCGCCTCGGAGATCCTATTACGACCCGAGCAAGTGGCGGTGTGCTCTCTGCGCGCCCGAATCTCGGATTCACAATCTATTACTCGGAAGCCACCGGACATTTTGAAGCGATTTCTGATTACAACAAGGACGCTGCACTAGATCCGACTGCAACAGAGGATATTTACTCGGATAGAAAAGATTATATTGCCAATGGATATGTCCCCATCCGGCCACCACGGGTTCGAGACCAGCTTGGCGCTTGGACTTGGGATCTCGACAATGTAAATGAGAATCCGGATGAACTTTACATCCACAAGTTGCGTTCGGGCGGATATCAGGTAAAAAAGAAAATATCTGTCAATGAAGATGATGTTCGAATCATTGATGGCACTGCCTACGAATTGAGCGAAGGCGGCACAAACGTTCGGAGTATTCTTTCCTTTCCAACAAGTGATGGAACAACTCTTCTCAATGAAGTTCTAGGCACAGGAAAGTTTCCCAACCCCAAGAACTGCCGCATGATCGAGTACTTAATTTCTCTCGTGGACAAGAGCGATGCCTTAGTTCTTGATTCGTTTGCTGGCTCAGGAACAACAGCGCAGGCAGTCTTAGATCTAAACAAGCAAGACGGTGGAGAGCGCAGGTTCATTCTTGTCGAACTTGGCGACTACGCCGATACGGTGACTGCCGAGCGGGTGCGCCGCACGATTCACGGGTTCAAGGACACACGTACTGAAGAGCACGTGCTGTTCGAGAAGAAACTGACTTTGAGCGCGTTGCGCAAGGGCGAGAGTCTTTTGGCTGAGGCCACGGAAGTTTTCGAGCAGGCGCAGGGAAGCTACACGGAAGTGCTGCGGCCGAAGATCGTCACGAAAGTTACCGGCAAGTCTGGTTGTTCGTTCGTTCAGGTGGTCGCTCGGCAAGAACACGAGGAAGATGTTTCGGGTACCGGAGGCAGTTTCTCCTACTACGAACTTGGCTCCCCACTACTCATTGATGGTGACCTGAATCCGGAGGTTCCGCTTGAGCGTGTGCGTGAGTACATCTGGTTCACCGAAACCGGTCAGGCTTACGAGTCGGGATCAGCCGATATTCACCCTGATTTCCTGGGGCGTGCTGCTACTGGGGTGGCGTATTTCTTCGGTTTTGATGCCGCCACCCCAACAGTGCTTAATAGGGAGTATCTAGCGTCGATCCCGGCGGAGTGCGCGGCTGAATCGTATGTGATTTATGCCGATACGTGTGTGCTGTCTGAGCAGGAGTTGGCTGCGTATTCGATCACGTTTAAGAAGATCCCTCGGGATATCACGCGCTTGTAAAGGCCAGGAGTTTGATCATGGAGTTGAAGAACTATCAGAAGCGTGTGATCGCCGACCTCACGGATTACCTTGCGCAGTTGAGGGAGCATTCGTCGCTGAGCGATGCATTTACCGCGTTTTGGGAGTCTCGCCAGATCCCTGTTGGTAAGGATGGAATCCCTGGGTATCACAACATCATCGATGGGGTTCCGCATGTGTGTTACAAAGTGCCCACTGGTGGCGGCAAGACGTTCTTGGCATGTGCATCGGTAAAGCCGATTTTTGATGCGCTGCCGTTGGTGCGAGGCCGTGCGGTGGTCTGGCTTGTGCCTTCCGAGGCGATTCTGACTCAAGCCTTGGCAGCATTGAAGGATCCGCATCACCCGTATCGTCAGCGTCTGAATGCCGATTTCAGTGGACGTGTGGAGGTGTATTCGAAGGAAGAGTTGCTGGCTGGCCAGAACTTTAGCCCGGCGACGGTGGCGGAACAGTTGTCAGTGATGGTGCTGTCGTATGACTCATTCCGCTCGGCCAATAAGGAAGGTCGCAAAGCTTACCAGGCTAACGGCAATCTGGCGCCGTTCGCGACCGCGTTGGGCGCCCCCGAGCAGCCGATCGAGAACGCTGACGGGACCGCCTTGTTCCAGGTGATTAACCAGCTGAACCCGGTTGTGATCGTGGATGAATCGCACCACGCCACCAGTAACTTGAGTACCGAGATGCTGGTGAACTTCAATCCGGCGTTCATTCTTGATCTGACGGCAACGCCGAAGAAGCAGTCGAACATTATTTCCTATGTCGATGCGCTGGCGTTGAAGAACGAGAACATGGTCAAACTCCCGGTGATCGCCTATAACCGGTCTTCACAGGCGGAGGTGGTAACGGACGCGATCGATCTGCGACAGTCACTCGAAGCCGCAGCTGTCCAACAGCAAGCTGTGGGTGGGGGCTATATTCGCCCGATCGTGCTGTTCCAGGCGGAACCCAAGACGGATGAGGATTCCACGTCGTTCGAGAAACTGCGTGACAAACTGGTCAACACCGGCATCCCGGCTGAGCAGATCGCAATCAAGACGGCAAACATCAACGAGCTGAAGGGCGTGGATCTGCTGAGTCCAGAGTGCGAGATCCGGTACATCATCACCGTCAATGCTCTCAAAGAAGGCTGGGATTGTCCGTTCGCCTATGTTTTGGCCTCTCTTGCGAACAAGACCAGTCAGGTCGATGTGGAGCAAATCCTTGGGCGCGTACTGCGCCAGCCTCACGCGGCACGGCAGCGCGACCAGCTGTTGAATATGAGCTACGTGCTCACCTCGTCAAATGATTTCAGTACCACGCTCAATCAGATTGTTGCGGGCTTAAACAGTGCAGGGTTCTCCAAGCGTGACTTCCGTGCCGTGGACGAATCGGTCCTTGATTTCACGTCAGAATCTCCCACGCCAACCTCTCATCTACAGTCTGACGTGCCACAGGATCAGCCGGAAACTGCAGACGAGGAATTCCTTGACTTCGACGAGAAAGATGTCGCCTCCGACCTTGAGCAGCGAGGCACGACTGCAGGCGAGACGGCCGAATCTGGGGACGCCAGTGCGGGATTGGCGTCGATGCTGGAACATGCCGCTCAGCAAGGAGCTGATTATGAGCAAGAGGCAGAGCAGGCAGCCCAGCTGGGCGATGATTTTGTTCCCTCAGATTTGGAGGAAACCGTGGACACGACGGCAATGATCGCTGACTACCGCGACGAAGTTTCTAAGTTGAAGATTCCACAGTTCGTTATCCAGGCTCCTCGGTCGGTGCTGTTCCCAACGTGCGATGACGGGGTGGATCTTCTGCGTAATGAAGCGCTCGCCGCAGACTTTGTGCTGCGGGATAAGGACACCCAGATAGACCTGACCTCAGCAGATGAGCAGATGTACCGCATTGACGTCGAGAACAAGGCTGACGTTCCACGCGCTTTCCGCATGAGCGCCGCTGATCAACGGCGACTGCGTGAGTATTTCAGCAAGCTCAGCGTCGAGTCCCAGAAACGCAGCGCGGCCGAAGCTATCTACAATCGGCTCAAGCCTATCAACTCCGTCAATGATTCTGATCTGCGTTCCTACATCGGCCGGATGACTGAGAACTTCGACACGGAAGACCTGCTTGCCTACCAGGAACGGCCGAATGCCGTGGCCGACAAGATCCGCGAGAAGATCAAAGGTCTGCTGGAGGACCATAAGGTCAAGAAGTTCTATGAAGATATAGAAACCGGCCACATCGACATTCAATACACCTATAATCTGCCGCTGGTGATTCAACCCATCCACTCGACCTCGCTGATCGGCGGTTCGCTCTATGAGGCTGAAGGCCAGATGAACAAGGACGAGCTGGAGTTCGCCGCGCGATTCTCCGGTATGAAGAACGTGCAATGGTGGCACCGCAACATTGAACGAAAAGGATTCGCAATCAACGGCCCGTTCAACCACTACCCCGACTTCATTGTGATGACCAACAGTCGGGTCGTGGTGATGGTTGAACCCAAGGGAGAACATCTCAAAAACGATGACTCCTGGCGAAAGATCAAACTCGGCAAGAAGTGGGCCGAACTAGCAGGTAGTCAGTTCCGGTACTACATGGTGTTCCCAGACGGTGTCACACCGCTGGAAGGGGCACTGAACCAGTCTCAATTCTTCTCGATCCTCCAGAAGCTCTAAATAAAAAGGAAGGTACAACTCGTTGAACGCCTGTGACCGTTTGTAGCCGACTCGCCCGTCGCCTCTCGTGGTCAGCGCCGAGGCCCCCACTTAGATCGAAGAATGTCCTCGGAGAGCTCATGCTCGACAGCAAAATGGAGCTCCATCCCAATTTGCTCACTACGGCACGGCATGAGTAGTCACTCGATACCAAAAACTCGTCCGGAGCGGGCGCGGAATCTTGCTCCAGCACGGCGCCTATGCGGGGATTTCTTTCGTTAACCTTAAGGGCGATCGCTGACGCCCCGCGCGTCGGGGGAGCGACTCGGCGGCACACCTGCCGACGCGCGGTAGACTGAAAGCGTATTTCGTCACGTGGAGGAACCCTGTCTAAACCTGAAAGTGCCGGTGCTGAAACTGGCCAACCTTTGACTCTTGCGCCCACCAATGACGAAGCCGTCACGCAGACCATGCGGGTGCCGGCCAATATCGACCTCATCAACGTCCTTGGACCGCGGGACGAATTCCTGCGGCTGCTCGAGACGAAACTCAACGCTGACTTGCACGTCCGTGGATCCGACATCACCGTCACCGGCGCTCAATCTGACGTCGACCTCGCCCTTGAGGTGTTGCGTCAGATGTTCGCTGTGATTCGTTCTGGACAGCGGCTAAACAAGGAATCGGTGACGCGCATCGTCGACATGAGCACTGCTGACGCAGAAGTCTCAGCATCCGAAGTGTTGACCCAAGACATCCTCTCCACCCGCGGCAAGACCATCCGCCCCAAGACGCTGAACCAGAAGCGCTACGTCGACGCGATCGACAAGCACACGCTGACCTTCGGCATCGGACCAGCCGGCACCGGCAAGACCTACCTGGCGATGGCCAAGGCCGTCCAAGCGCTGCAAGCCAAGCAGATCAGCCGAATCATCTTGACCCGGCCAGCGATCGAAGCCGGCGAGCGGCTCGGTTTCCTGCCCGGCACGCTCAACGACAAGATCGACCCCTACTTGCGTCCGCTTTATGACGCGCTGCACGACTTCTTAGACCGCGATTCGGTGCCCAAGCTGCTGACTAGCGGCGTCATCGAGGTCGCGCCGCTGGCCTATATGCGCGGCCGCACGCTGAACGACGCTTTCATCGTCCTCGACGAGGCCCAAAACACCTCGATGGAACAGATGAAGATGTTCCTCACCCGACTTGGTTTCAACTCCAAGATCGTCGTCACCGGCGACATCACCCAGATCGACCTGCCGGGCGGAGTGCCCAGCGGCTTGCGCGCCGTGCAGCACATCTTGGCTGACATCGATGACATCGCTTTTTGCCAGCTGACTAGCCACGACGTCGTCCGTCACCGGCTGGTCGGGCAGATCGTCGCTGCCTATGACCGCTATGACGCCACCTTGGCCGAGACCCTCGGCGAACGTACCGCCCGCGAGTTCAAAGGCAGGGGCCAGCGATGATCGACGTCTCCAATGAATCTGGCGCCGAGGTCGACGAACGCCGGCTGCTGCAATTGACGGGCTACGCGCTGCAGACCTTGCGCATTCACCCGCAAGCTGACCTCAACATCATCCTCGTCGACGAAGACGTCATGGCCAGCTACCACGAGCGTTTCATGGGGCTGCCCGGCCCGACCGACGTGTTGAGCTTCCCGATGGACGAAATGCGCGCGCCCGACCCAGACGAACCAGCCCCGCGTGGACTGCTCGGCGACATCGTCATTTGCCCGCAATTCACCTCGGCCCAAGCCCCCGAAAACGGCCGCGAACCGCAAGACGAAATCGACTATCTGCTGATTCACGGGCTGCTACATCTGCTCGGCCACGATCACGCCGAGCCGCAAGAAAAAGCCGTCATGTTTGGCCTCAATGACAAGATCATCGCCGGCTGGCATGAACATCGCGCCGGAATGGCCACGGGAGAGGGCCAGCGATGAGCACCGATCAATGGATCTGGCTCGCTTTAGCGATCGTCTTCGGCGTCGTCGCGATGCTGATGATGTGCGTCGAGACTGCCTATCAGGCGATGACGCCCACCCGCGCCGATCGGCTCGTCGAAGAGGGCCGCAAGGGTTCGGCAGCAGTCAAGGAAATCACTGACGACCCAGCTCCCGAACTGACCGCCGCGACCTTGCTGCGGATCTTGTCTGAGATCGGCTCAATGGTCTTGATCTTTGCGCTGTTCTTCACCACCGACATGGCGCTATGGGCGAAGTTCACGCTGTCGATCCTCGTCATTGCGATCATCTCGTTCACCGCTTGGTGGGTCGTGCCTAAAACGCTTGGCCGGCTGCACGAAGACCGCATCGCGTGTGCGTCCGGGCGTTTCTTGACGGTGCTCTACCGGATCTTGTGGCCGATTTGTCAGCTGCTGATCTGGTTCTCCAATGCCATCACCCCAGGCCCCGGCTGGGCTGACGGACCGCTCAGTGCCGAAGCTGAAATGATCGCCGAAGCGTCCGAAGGCGAACGCGAAATGATCAAATCGGTCTTCGAACTGGGCGACACACTAGTGCGCGAGGTCATGGTGCCACGCACCGATATCGTCTTCCTCGAGCACGATAAGACGCTGCGACAAGGCCTTTCGCTGGCGCTGCGGTCTGGTTTCAGCCGCATTCCGGTCGTCGGTAAAGACATCGACGAGATCCTCGGCGTGCTCTACGTCAAGGACGCGATGCGTCGGGTCTATGACAATCCGGACGCCGAAAAGACGCAGACCGTCGATTCGATCATGCGGCCGGCGGCTTTCGTCCCCGACTCCAAACCGGTCGACGATCTGATGCGCGAAATGCAGATCAGCCGCAATCATCTGGTCATCGTCGTTGACGAATTCGGCGGCGTCGCCGGGCTCGCGTCGATGGAAGACCTGGTCGAAGAGATCGTCGGCGAAATCACTGACGAATTCGACGCCGAACCCGATCTGGTGCAAGAAGTCGAGCCTGGCGTCTTCCGGATTTCGTCGCGGATGGCCGTAGACGACATGGGTGAACTATTCGGTCTAGAGGTCGAAGACGAGGACGTCGAGACCGTCGGCGGACTGATGGCCAAGGAGCTCAATCGCGTCCCGATTCCAGGCTCCGAGGTCGTCTGGCAAGGCATTTCGATCATCGCTGAGCGCGCTACCGCCCGCCGTCACCAGATCGACACCGTGCTGGTCTCGCTCGCGCCCGAACCCGAAGAATCTGAAGACGACGTTGACACCGAGCTCGTGGAGGCATGATGAGCGAGCCCTTTGACCCGACGAACTTCGATTTTGACGCGCTCGAGCGGCAAGAAATTGACGCGCACGTCGCGCAAAATCCTGACTTCAAGTCGGGCTTTGCATGCTTCGTCGGCCGACCGAATGCCGGCAAATCGACGCTGACGAACACGCTAGTCGGCCAGAAGGTCGCGATCACTTCCTCTAAGCCGCAGACCACCCGGCATGCGGTGCGCGGCATCGTCACCCGGCCAGACGCGCAACTGATCATCATCGACACTCCCGGTCTTTCCAAGCCGCGCTCGTTACTGCAAGAACGGCTCAATGACTTGGTCTATGACACCTGGAGCGAGGTGGACGTCGTCGGCGTCACCCTGCCCAGCAACGAAAAGATCGGCCCAGGTGACGAATTCCTGGTCGGCGAGCTCGCCAAACTAGAAAAGCGCCCGAAGATGATAGCGATCGCCACCAAGACCGACCTGGTTTCGCGCGACCGATTATTGGAGCATCTGGTCGAAATCGACCAAATGCAGGAAAAGCTCGGCGTCGAATATGAACACATCGTGCCTTGCTCAGCGGCGAGCGGTGCGCAGGTCGATGACGTCGCTAATGTGCTGATCTCGATGCTGCCGCCCGGCCCCGCCTACTATCCCGACGGCGAAACCACCGACGAACCAGCCGAGGTTCTCGTCGCTGAACTGATTCGGGAAGCGGCGCTAGAAGAAGTGCGCGACGAACTGCCGCATTCGATCACCGTCGAAATTGACGAAATGGGGCTGCGCCCAGATCGCCCAGCCGACAAGCCATTATTGGACATTTTCGCGTCCATGATCGTCGAACGTGATTCGCAAAAGGGCATCATGATCGGGCACGGCGGGGAACGGATCAAGAAGATCGGCAGCCAAGCGCGACACCAAATCACTGCACTGCTCGGCACCCCGGTGCACCTGGATTTGAAAGTCAAAGTCGTCAAAGATTGGCAACGCGATCCCAAGCAGCTAAACCGGCTCGGCTTTTGAGATTCGCCTAGGGAGATGGCATCCGCCAGCTATCTTGACAGTCGAGATGGCTGTCTCGTTGCTCGGAAATTGACGCGCGGCAGCTGCTTGGGTGCTAGCGTGAGCGCGTGGCTTTCATCCAGGTGCTGCTCCTGAGCTGCCGCAGCGAGGCTCGCTGGCGCTAGCCCCTCTCGCTGCGGAGTTTCGACGTGGCTGGCGCCCCACCAAATTTCGATCAGGAGCCCGTCAAATGAACAGCTATCCCACACCAAATATCAAGCCGCATGGTTGCCCGCTGCAGCAGCCTACTCCGATGCCTTTCCAGCGCTACGCGCCATTCAAGCCGCTGACGTTGCCTGACCGTACCTGGCCAGATGCCACCTTGGACAAAGCGCCGCGCTGGCTTTCCACCGACCTGCGTGACGGCAACCAGGCGCTGATCGATCCTATGACGCCGGGCCGCAAGCGCAAGATGTTCGATCTGCTGGTCAAGATGGGCTACAAGGAAATCGAGATCGGTTTCCCTGCTGCGTCACAGACTGATTTCGATTTCGTGCGCTCGTTGATCGAAGAAGACGCAGTGCCCGATGACGTCGTCATTTCGGTACTGACCCAAGCCCGCCAAGATCTGATCGAGCGCACCGCCGAATCGCTGATTGGCGCGAAGCAGGCGACGATCCACATGTACAACGCGACCGCAGAACTGTTCCGTCGCGTGGTGTTCAAGATGACTTCTGAACAGACCAAACAGCTGGCCAAGCAGGGCACCCGCTGGGTCATTGACGCTGCCGAGAAACATCTTTCCGACGTGCAATTCGGTTACGAATACAGCCCGGAAATTTTCACCCAGACTGACACCGATTTCGCCCTTGAAGTTTGTTCAGGCGTGCTGGAGGTCTGGCAGCCAGATGCTGACCGAGAAATCATTTTGAACCTGCCAGCCACCGTCGAAATGAGCACGCCAAACACCTATGCCGATCAGATCGAGTATTTTTGCCGCAATATTCCGTCCCGGGAATTCGTAGCCATTTCGCTGCACCCGCACAATGACCGCGGCACCGCGGTCGCGGCTGCTGAATTCGGCCAGATGGCTGGCGCTGATCGCGTCGAAGGCTGCCTATTTGGGCACGGCGAACGTACTGGCAATGTCGACTTAGTCACCCTCGGCATGAACCTCTACACCCAAGGCGTCGACCCCAAGATCGATTTTTCTGATCTGGGGGAGGTGCGCCGCGTCGTCGAATATTGCACTGGTCTGCCGGTGCCAGCTCGCCAGCCCTACTCCGGCGACCTGGTGTACACGGCATTCTCAGGTTCCCACCAAGACGCGATCAAGAAGGGCCTAGAAGATCTGGAACGGATCGCCGAAGAACAACGCGTCGGCCTGCACGAAGTCGCTTGGGAGGCGCCCTATCTGCCCGTCGATCCGCATGACGTCGGCCGCACCTACGAGGCGGTCATCCGCGTCAATAGCCAGTCGGGTAAGGGCGGCATGGCTTATCTGATGAAGGCTGATCACAAGCTCGATCTGCCGCGTCGCCTGCAGGTCGAGTTTTCGCGTGTGGTGCAGAAATTCGCCGACGACGAAGGCCGCGAAATCAGCTCGGCGAAGATTTGGGAATATTTCGACGCCGAATATCTGCAATCAAGTTCGCCACTGTCGGACGTGCATTTCCGCGCCACCTTCGAAAACGGCGTATCGCACCTGCAAGGCACCCTCAAGGTCGACGGCGCCGAACGCGAATTCGCTGGACTCGGCAACGGCCCGGTGTCTGCTTTCGTCGCTGCGCTGGGCGATCTCGGTTTCCCGGTGCGGGTGCTCGACTACACCGAGCACGCGTTGAGCACCGGCGGTGATTCGAAAGCTGCCGCATATGTCGAATGTGAGGTCGGTGAATCCGACGACGCACAGGTGCTGTGGGGTGTCGGAATTCACCCAGACATCACGACCGCGTCGCTGCTGGCGATCATGTCCGCGGTCAACCGTGCCAGCCAGTCCAACTGAGCGGAGCCTTTGATGGCCTGGCCGACGCTTGATTGGCTGCCCATTCCGACGCTATTTCGCCTAGCCGGACGGGAATTCAGCGCCGGCCAGCCAGCCGTCATGGGCATCGTCAACGTCAATGACGATTCCTTCTATGCTCCGGCACGCAAATCGGATGCTGCCGCCGCGCTGCAGCGGGTGGGGGAATTGGTCGAAGAAGGCGCCGATATCATTGACGTCGGCGCGGTGCGCGCCGGACAAGAAGGTGACTGGGTAGATGCGGACGCAGAACTGGCCCGGCTGCTGCCTGTCTTGACCGGCATCCGGGAGCAATTTCCAGACGCGCTGATTAGCGTCGACACGTGGCGCAGCGAAGTCGCGGCGCAGCTGAGCGGGCTGGTCGACATCGTCAATGACACCTGGGCTGGCCATGATCCGAATCTGGTGACCATAGCTGCTGAGTTTGGCGCTGGCTATGTGGTGTCACACACTGGCGGTCTGCCGCCGCGAACTGATCCCGTCAGCATCGACTACGGCGCTGTCGGGGTGGTGGCTGACGTCGTGCGGGAGTTGGCAGATGGCGCCCGGCGAGCAACCGAAGCTGGCATTGCGGCTGAACGAATCTTGGTCGACCCGACGCTGGATTTCGGCAAGACGACGCTAAATTCGCTTGAGCTGGTGGCTGCCACTGACGTCATCGTCGGTCTTGGTTTTCCGGTCTTGATGGCGATCAGCCGGAAAGATTTCGTGGGCGAGACGCTAGATCTGTCCGTCGAGGAACGACTTGAGGGCAGCCTGGCAGCGACGGCGATAGCCGGCTTGCTTGGGGCGACGGTATTTCGCGCCCATGACGTGGCAGCGACGCGTCGAGTGGTCGACATGACCGCTTCGATTCGCGGCGATCGGCCGCCGACTAAATCCGAACGCGGTCGCTAAACTATTTCGCGCCGCCGAAACGTCGATCTCGACCGGCATATTGTTCGATGGCCTGCCAAAGATCATTTCTAGACCAATCAGGCCAATATTTATCGACGAAGATCATTTCGGCATAGGCCGCCTGCCAGAGCAGAAAATTACTGGTCCGCTGCTCGCCTGAACTGCGCACGAAGAGGTCCACATCCGGCACCTCGGGTTGATAAAGATGACGCTGAAAACTGGCTTCGGTGATGCGATCTGGGTCTAGCTTCCCGGCGGCTGCGAGCCGGGCGATTTCCCTAGTCGCGTCGACGATCTCTGCGCGTCCGCCGTAGTTGACGCAAAATTGCATTGTCAAGATGTCATTGCCTTTGGACATCTCTTCGGCGATTTCGAGTTCTTTAATGACGCTGGCCCACAGTTTCGGCTTACGACCCGCCCAGACGATTTTGACGCCCATTTCATTCAACTGATCGCGGCGGCGACGAATGACGTCGCGATTGAAACCCATTAAGAAGCGCACTTCTTCAGGCGAACGTTTCCAATTTTCGGTGGAAAATGCGTAAGCCGACAAATATTTGACGCCAATTTGGATAGCGCCCTCGATGACGTCAAAGAGCACCGCCTCGCCAGCCTCATGGCCCTTGGTGCGAGGCAGTCCGCGTTCCTTTGCCCAGCGGCGGTTACCGTCCATGACGATCGCGACGTGCTGCGGCACCAACTCTGCGGGCAGCTTTGGCGGTTCCAGATTCACGTCAACGATGCTATTGGGTCGGGCCCAGCGGTTGCGGCAAGCTCGGGTAGAGTCTCGGCGAGCCATAGATTGCAGCAGGAGACGGGACTCATGACGGCCAAGATTGCCCAGGTCGGGGTGCGCGGCTACGGGCAGACGCATCTAGAACGGATCGCTGCGGCGCAGCAGGCGGGCCGCGTCGAGCTGGTCGCTTATGCCGACCCGGCAGGTCCGCTGGCGCAGACGCCAGGCAATTGGTATCCCAATATCACCGAGCTGCTGGCAGCAGAAGACGTCGACATCGTCTCAGTCGCGACGCCGATCAATACGCACCTCGATATTGCGTTGGCCGCGATGGACGCCGGCTGCGACGTCATGCTCGAAAAGCCGCCGGTGGCGAGTCTGGCCGATTTTTGGTGGCTACTGCACCGTCAACAGGCCACCGGGGTCCGCGTCCAAGTCGGTTTCCAGAGCCTCGGCTCGCAAGCTATCGCACGGCTGCGTCAGCTCTATCTCGATCAGACGCTGGGCGAGGGAACTCGGCTAGTCGGACGCGGCCTATGGCTGCGCCGCAAGGCCTATTTCAAACGGTCCAGCTGGGCTGGCAAGCGGACCATGAATGGTCAACTCGTCGCCGACGGCGTCTGCACCAATCAGCTCGCACACGCGTTAGCGACCATGTTCAAGATCGCTGGCGTCGTCGATATCAATCAAATCGTCTCAGTGACCACCGAGCTCTACCACGCCAATCAGATCGAAGCCGACGACACGTCCTTGATCACCGTGCAACTCGAGCACGGCGAGCGGCTCAGCGCTGGGCTGACGGTCTGCGCGTCCGAAGAGCTGCCAGCCACCGTCGAGCTGCACGGGTCGCGAGGGTCTGCCGTCCTGCGCTACACCGAGGACGAATTGGATCTGACTATTGACGGGCAGCACACTCACGAGACTTTCCAGCGGGTCGATCCGCTGACCAATCTGCTGGACGCACGGGACGGACTGGCCGAGCTCAACTGCTCGCTTTCGGCGACTGTCGCCTTCATGGCTGTCTTGGAAGCGACCCAGCAGCGCAGCGAACCGTGGCCGATCAGCGGCGACTTCATCGACTGGCGAGATAGCGACGACCAAGCACATCCTGTCGTGCAGGACGTCGAGTCTTGGATCGATCGAGCGATTCGCAGCGGTGAAGGTTTCGACGCGGTTGGTGCACCATGGGCCGACGAACAAGCGATCGCCGTGTGGTGGCCCAGCGTCGAGCTGGCTGAGTTGCGCGTCGACGGTGTCCAAGTGGCTGCCTATAGCGATGGCTCAGACATGATCGAGCTATCGAGCCCGCGGCCCTATCTGCATCCGATCCAGACCCTCGGCGGGGTACGGATTTCCGATGCCCACCCCGCCGACCACGACTGGCATTGCGGGCTCAGCTTCACCATGCAGGACGTCAACGGCGTCAACTTTTGGGGCGGGCCGAGCTATGTCAGCGATCATGGCTATCAATGGCTGGGCGATCAAGGACGTATCGAGCACGTCGAAATGGTCGAACAATCTGAGGACCATTTGACGCAAATCTTGCAGTGGACCGGCCCGCACGTCGGCCACGTCGTGGACGCAGTCGACCTGACTGAACGCCGCGCTTTGCACTGGCGACGGATTGCCGAGCTAGACGCGTGGCTGCTGGACGCCGACATCGAATTGAGCGCCAACAGTCCCGAAGAGATTCTGCTCGGCGGGCCAGGCACCAATGGTCGCGAGGGTGCCGGTTACGGTGGTTGGCAGCTGCGGCTATCGCCCAATGAAGTGCAGCGGATTTGGGACGCGGACGGACGCGAAGGGGTCGACGCGGTGCACGGCAGCACCGCACGCTGGGTCGCATGGACCGGCGAATTCATGCACCAAACTGCGACCGTCGTCATGGCGCGGGTAAATCTCGATGACGCAGATCGCTGGTTCGTCCGCCAGCACGAATATCCCGGTCTGGGCAGCGCAATCGCCTGGCAAGATCCGGTCGCGGTGCCGCTGAGCCGGCGCTATCAACTCATCGTCGCTGACGGCGGCTTGAGCTCAGAACAGATCAATGCGGCTTTGAGCTGAATCGCGCGGCTGGCTACGGCGCCGGTCGACTGGCGCGAGGCAAGATGGAAGCCATGCCAACCTATCGTGACCAAGCGGTGGTCTTGCGCACCCAAAAATTGGGTGAAGCAGACCGCATCGTCACGATGTTGACCCGCAGCCACGGCAAGCTACGGGCGGTAGCGCGCGGGGTGCGGAAGACCTCGTCGAAATTCGGCGGGCGATTGGAGCCGTTCAGCCACGTCGACGTGCAATTCGCGTCCGGACGCAGCTTGGACGTGGTCGTACAAGCCGATTCGCTGCACACCTATGGCGACCGACTGGCCGCTGACTACGCCAAATTCACCGCCGGTGAAGTGATGCTAGAAACCGCTGATCGGCTAGTCGTCGAAGAAGGCGAACCCGCGCTGCAGCAATATCGGCTGCTCGTCGGCGCGTTGCGCGTGTTGGGGGAGGGCACCACCGAAGGGCCGCGTCCAGCGACGATGATCCTGGACTCATATCTGCTGCGCTCGCTGGCGTTAGCGGGTTACGCGCCAGCGCTCGAACATTGCGCGCGCTGCGGCCTGGAGGGACCGCACAACTTTTTTTCACCGGCTGCCGGCGGCGCGGTCTGTGTGCGCTGTCACCCACCAGCCTCAGCGCAGCCGACGCCTGCTGCCTGGCAGTTACTCGGCGCCTTGATCTGCGGTGATTGGGCGCAGACCGCTGACGTCGACGAACGCACCGCCCGAGAAGTCAGTGGTTTGACCTCGGCCTATGCCAATTGGCATCTAGAACGTGCGCTGCGCTCATTGCCATTGGTTGAACGTTGAAGCTGTGGATAAGGCCGTCAAGTGAATAGTTTCCCCGGTATAATGTAGCCACGTACCTACAATGGAGGTGAAATGACGATCACCGCTCGAGAGTTCAATCACGACGTCAGTGCCGCGAAAAGAGCTGCGTTAGTAGCGCCAGTAGTGATCACAGATCGCGGTGAACCCTCTCATGTCTTGATGTCGATTTCTGAATATCGACGCTTGACTGGTGCTGCCGATGATTGGGTGTCTCGATTGCAGATGGCCGCTGACGAGATTGATTTCGAGCCATCGCGGATGCATCTCGAACCGAGGATTCTAGAGCTGTGAGCTATTTACTTGACACCAATGTCATCAGCGAACTGCGAAAGTCCTCTGCCATGGTGAATCCGAACGTTGATGCTTGGGCCCGTGACCATGACCTTGACAGCATGTTTTTGTCGGCAATCTCAGTTTATGAATTGGAGCTAGGTATCGCGAGGAAACAGCGCGCTAATCCCGGACATGCAACAAAATTGCGGGAGTGGTTCGATGGTGTCGTGCTGCCGATGTTTAGGGGAAGAATTCTGGCGCTAGATGACAACGCGGCCAGATTGGCGGCGCCGATGGGCGTGCCTGATCCCCGGCCCCTGGCGGATTGTCTCATCGCAGCTACTGCAATATCCCATGGCCTGGCAGTGGTCACTCGCAACGTCGCCGATTTTTATGACTTAGGTGTTGCCGTCATAAACCCTTGGGAGCCCTAACTCGCCGCTGGGTTCTAGATCGCTGCCAAGCGTCAGCAGTCTGAGCAAAGCGCGTAGATCTCAATGTCGTGATCAGGCTGGCGATAGCCGTGTTTGGCGGCAATCTGATCGATCCATTTTTCGATCTCATCGCTGGAAATCTCGACGACCTTGCCGCAAGATCGGCAAATCAGGTGATGGTGATGTCCAGTCGAGCAGAGCTTATAGGCCTGTTCGCCGTCCGGATTCCGGATGACGTCAACCTCTCCGGACTCAGCGAGTAATTGCAGGTTGCGATAGACCGTGGCCAACCCGATTCGGGTCTCTTCGTCGCGCAGTCGCGCAAAGATCTGTTGGGCGGTTAGAAATTCGTCGACGTCATCGAGCTGTGCCCGCACCAAACCGCGCTGTCGGGTCTGCCGATGCGGTGTCGTGGTCTCTTGGGAATCAGCTTCGGACGCGTTCATGGCTCATATCATCGCCCATCCGGGCCGCTGCGTCACTCACCGTGCCGCGGGAACGACGTTCACGCCAAGGCTTGAGCGGAACCGTGACGATGAACAAGACGATCGCGATCAGCACGATCGTCGCGCCGGACGGAGCGTCGAGCCAGTACGAGCTCGTCACACCAGCGGCAGCGACCAGGCCACCAATCAGCATCGCGGTGCACAGATTTCGGTTCAATCCGGTGACGATATTGGCAGCCGCGGCGACCGGCACGACCAGCAGCGCGCTGATCAACAACAAGCCCACCGTCCGCATCGAGATGCCGACGACCAGCGCAGCCATCGTGATCAGCAAGAAGTTATAGAAGCCAACCGGCAAGCCCTGGGTGCGGGCGAAATCCTCGTCGATGCTGACGGCGAACAGCTGCGGACGCAAACCAATCACGGTGACCAAGACGATCACCGCCAGGATCACTACCAGCCAAATCTCTTCGGGACTGACTGAGGTCAACGAGCCGAACAGATATTGGCTCAAGACGCCAGCACCGCGGCCAGCCAGGCCGGCCATCAGCACTCCCAACGCCAGACCGCCATAGAAGATGATCGCCAACCCAAGATCGGCGGCGACTCGGCCATGCGCGCGCAGCCATTCGATCAGCCAAGCGCCTAATACCACGACTACTAGCGCGATTGGCAGCGGGGCAGTGCCCGTCAGTAGCGCCAGCCCGACGCCGGCGATCGCGATATGACCCAAGCCGTCACCCAACAAACTCAGCCGCCGTTGCACGATGAAAGTGCCGACCGCCGGCGCCAGCACGCCGGTCAAGACGCCAGCGATCAACGCGCGGATCATGAAGTCATGTACGAAAGGACCCATCAACCCGTCACCTCGTGCTCGTCATGAATCTGGCCGTCGACTAGCTTGATTCGTCTGCTGAGTAGCGGTGCCAGTGGACCTAGCTCGTGCAAGACCAGCAGCATCGTCATGCCCTGCTGGTTGAGCGAAATCAGCAAGGCTGCCAGATCCTCTTGCGCGTGCACATCCAAGGCGGCCAATGGCTCGTCCAAGAGCAGCAGGTCGCAGCGTCCAACCAGTGCGCGGGCTATCAGCACGCGCTGCGACTGGCCTCCCGACAAGGTCTGCAGTGGACGACGCGCCAGATGCGCGATATTGACGCGCTCTAACGCTTGGCTGACTCGATCTTTCTGATCGCTCGACATCCGCGCGAATAGGCGACGTTCGCTGAGCAGACCCATCGCGACGATCTCTTCGACGGTCGCTGTCGCAGCCACGCCATGGTCGCGTTGCGGCACGTAGCCGATGCGTCCCCAATCTTTGAAGCGGGCAAGCGGCGCCCCGAACAATCGGATGTCACCAGCTTGGTGCGGGATCAGGCCGATGGACGCGCCAAGCAAGGTGGTCTTGCCTGATCCATTGCCGCCTTGCAGACCGACGGCTTCGCCGGGCAGCACGGTCAAGTTGACGTCGCGCAAGACTGCATTGCTGCCTCGAGCAACATGCAGACCCTCGACGGCCAGTACTGGCTCGTCGAGGGTCGAAGCGCTATCAGTTTGCGTGACGGTGGGCGTCACCGGCATTTATTGGCCTCCCGCAGCTGATCAAGGTTTTGCCGCATGATCGTCTCATAGTCTTGGCTCTTATCGTCGCTAGCCAAGCTTTCCAGGGGATTGAGCACAGCCGCTTTCAAGCCCAAATCGCGAGCAATCGACTTGGCGACCCGATCGGAGACACCAGTCTCATAGAAAATCGTTGTCACGCCGTATTCCGTAGCCGCTTCTGAGGCTTGTTTGATCTGCGTAGGACTGGGTTCGAGTTCTGGTTCCAAACCAGAAATGCCGACCTGGTGGAAGCCATAACGATGTCCGAGATATCCGAACGCCGCGTGATTGACGATGACGTGGTCGATCTCGCAGCTGCTCAATCCGCTGGTCATGTCGTCGTCCAGCTTGGCTAGCTTGTCGTCCAATTGCTTGGCATTGTGTTCGAACTCATCCTGGTATTGCGGGTGATTGGCGCTCAGCTGTTTGCTGACCTCGGCGGCAACCTTGCGAAGCTGCCGGATGTCTAGCCACACATGCGGGTCGTTGCCTTCGTGCTTGTGGTCATGCCCGGCGCCATCTTTATGGCCGTGATCAGCCCCACTGTGCTCGTGGCCGGCTTCGTGATCATGGCCGCTGTGATCGTCAAATTCGATGAAGTCGACGATCTTGGTCACGTCGATTTCATGCTTCGGTTTGTTTTGCTCGATCGTCTCATCGATGGGCGCCTGGAAACCGCTTTGATGGATGACCAGGTCAGCTTGCTTGATCGCGCCCACCTGTTTGGGGGAGAGCTCGACGTCATGCGCATCGCCAGCATTGGCAGAAAGATCAACGACCTTCCCGTGGCTGCCCAAGATCTCCTGGGCAACGTAGGCATAGGGGTAGACCGATGCGACGACATCGATTTGATCGCCATCGGACGGGCCGCTGCAGCCAGTCGCTGCCAGCGCACCAGTGGCGATGATGACTGCCGCGCGCCGGCAGAACTTCGGAGCTTGCAACCCAATGCGATCAAACATGATAACCATTATCAATTAGGTCACTGTTGAAAGTCCAATTCGGCCAATTATGCACGCAAGTGGGACGTTTGCCGACTCGTTGCGGATCTCAGTCGCGCTGCGGCCAATCTCCTTCAGCACGGATGCGTTGGTTCAATTCATCTAGATAGCGCTGCTCGTCGAAGTTGTCCATGTCGACGTCTTCGCCGGTCCAAGCTGAAAGCTGCATGGCGTTGGCTAGTTTGACGCCGTTGATGCCGTCGCGGCCCGGTGCAATCAGCGCAGCACCAGTCAACATGTGCTGACCGAAGTTCTCCAAGGCGAGCGCGTGCTGTTCACCCCACACGGATTGATAAGACTTGGTCTCGATGTCATAAAGCTGCGATTGATCGAAGTCGCCGGTCAATACCTTGGAAGCCTTCGACCAGGGGATGTCGGCGCTCAGTTTGCGTTCGTCGTCCTTCAGCCGATAGATCGTGACGTCTTTGGAATTGTCGACGACGATCTTGCCTGCGTCGAGCAAGATCTCTAGCCGGTCGGTGCCGACAGCGTCGTGCGTGCAGGTCATGAAGTGGCCGGAGGCACCGTCACCAAAATCGACGACCGCGTTGACTTCGTCCTCGGTGGCGATATCGCGACGAAAACCGAAACCGAGCCGAGCGAAGACCTTCTTCGGCACGCCGCACAGCCACTGCCACAGATCTAACTGATGCGGCGACTGGTTGACCAGCACGCCGCCGCCTTCGCCACCCCAGGTAGCCCGCCACGGCGACAGGCCGTAATAGTCGTCGGGACGCCACCAGTTGGTGATGATCCAGCTGGTGTGACGCAGCTTGCCCAGCTCACCGGACTCGATCAAATTCTTCAGATCGACATAGAGCTGATTTGTGCGCTGGTTGAACATGATGCCGAAGGCCACATCAGGATGCGCGTCGGCGCACGCGAAGAGCTCTTCAGCCTGCTTGGTGTAGACCGCCGCCGGCTTCTCGATTAGCGTGCCGAGTCCGCGCTCCAAAGCGGCGATGCCGACAGCCGGGTGGTCGTAGTGGGGGATGGTCGTCACGACGGCGTCCACCAGTCCAGAATCCATCAGCTCTTCGGCGCTATTGAAGAAGGGCAAGCCCATTTCGTCGGCCTTAGCCTTCATTTCGGGATCCACGTCAGCCACGGCTCCGACGACCATTGACGGCACCCGTCCTTCGGCGATGAGCCGGGCATAGACCGGGCCCTGCTGACCGAAACCAATGATGCCTAGGCGAACTTTTCCGTCGGTCATTTCGCGTCCTTTCGATAGCTGTACATCACGTCGTGGTCGAAGCTAACTTCTTGAATTGCTTTCACGACCCGCAGGCTCGAAAGAGCTGCGGTTGGATCGATCCAGAAGGGCTCTGGATCGTCGAGTCTTGCGTAGAAATCTGAGATCAAGGCCGGATGTGCGTTGCCCCAATAGGCTGGTCCAACGCCCTCTAGATCGTGTGGTTGACGAACTTCGACACGCCCGTCGGCCCAAGTGATCCGTAGTCCCAGTCGAACGCTGAGGGTCGCCTCTTCGCAGAAGATCTCGATCTCCGTGGGGCGGTTGACCGCATTGGCGTTAGTGCAATAAAGCGTCGAGATGGCGCCGTCGGGGTGGGTCAACACAGCTTCGCCGGTGTCTTCGACTTCAATGAGATCGCCGAGCAATCGTTGGCTGGCGCGCCCGCTGATGTGGACGGGATCGCCCAGCAGCCACGTCAGCAGATCAATCGTGTGGATCGCTTGGTTGATCAAGACGCCACCGCCAGCTTGCTGCCATCGTCCGCGCCATGGGCTTTGTTGGTAGTAGTCGGCGCGTCTGGCCCAAGCGACATTGGCATGCGCGCCCAGCACCTTGCCGCCGGCTGCGCTGGCTAGGAATTTCTTGGCCTCCAACGCTCCAGTGTTGTAGCGATTTTGGTAACAGACTCCGACTTTCTTGATTGACGTAGCAGCTGCGTCGACCATCTGTTGAGCGTCGTTGAGGTCGATACCAGCGGGCTTTTCGCACAAGACGTGCACCCCAGCGGCCAGCGCGGCGAGCGTCTCGGGCACATGGCGATCATGCGGGGTGCAGATATGTGCGACGTCGACTTCGAGCGCGGCTAATGCCTCGGGTAGATGGGGGAATCCCGGCACGCCGTGATCGGCAATGAATTTCTCGCGATTCTCATCGTCTGGATCGACCACCCCGCAGATCTCGACGTCCGGCATGACGTCGAGAGCGGCGGCGTGCGCCACCGAGATATTTCCTGCGCCGACGATCAGCGCCCGTCGCATCGTCACCTTGAAACTCAGCCGCGATAGCTCAGTCGCGCCGGTTCAGGCGTGCGCGATGCCACGCTCGTCGAGCAGGGCGACGAACGAGTCGTGAGCTTTCTGCCACAGTTCTGGGCCGGTGTCTGCGCCGTATTCGTTGTAGGCGCCCAAGTGTGGCTCGATAGAGAAGAAACCGTCGTAGCCGTCCTGGTTTAGGCCGTCAATGATCTGCGGCCACTGGCCATCGCCTTCACCGGCTGGCACGACTGAATCGTCAGCGAATAGCGCGTCTTTGACGTGCACATAGGTGATGTCTTCCTTGAGTTCGGTATAGGCCTCGAAGGGGTGGACGTCGCACTGCACATAGTTGGCTGGGTCGAGAATCAGCGAGAAATTCTGTGAGCTGATCTCGGCGCGCAGATCAGCGCAGCGGGCGGGAATGTCGCCGTAAATGTCCTTCTCGTTCTCGTGCAGATAGTTGATGCCTGCTTGCTCGCAGACTTCAATCATCTGATGCATGCGGCTGAGCACCTCGTCGCGATAGTCGTCGGCGTTCTCGCCTTCTGGAATGAAAAATGAGAAGCCACGCAGATTGTCGGTCTCGAGGAATTTGGCGACCTCGCAGGCGTGCTTGGTGCGTTCCAAGTGTGGGCCGAAATCGTCGGTGATCTTGATCTTGCCGAGGTCGGTGCCCAATGCGCTGACTTGGACGCCAGCTTCGTCGAGCATTTGCTTAGCGCGGCGCAGTTGGTCGTCGTCAAGATCGAGGACGCGAATGCCCCAGGCGGAGCGGAATTCGACGTGCTTGACGCTGATTTCGTCGAGCAAAGCGAGCTGTTCGGCGAAGTCGTCGCCGACCTCGTCAGCGAAGCCGGTGATGGTCCACATATCGATTTCTCCTCGGGCGTCATTGGTCGGGATGGCTCGCCGGTCATCGCTGACGAGTGCCTAGGGATCTATTCAACCTAATGGCACTGACAATTTGGCGACGGTTGCCGAAGCTTGCAGCAATTGAGCAGACAATTGCCGCAAATTAGGCTGGCTGGGTGCCAAGGATCATTGCGGGCAGGGCCGGTGGGCGCACATTGCGTGCCCCAGCCGGGGAGCAGACCCGCCCAACCAGCGATCGGGTGCGGGAAGCGCTCTTCAGCGCATTAGCCAGCTGGCTGGGGACGATCGATGAAACAGTAGACGCACAGTTGGCTGGCGTCAGTTTCCTAGACCTATTCGCCGGCAGCGGGGCAGTGGGGCTCGAAGCTGCTAGCCGCGGGGCGAGTCCGGTGGTCCTGGTGGACGAGCATCGCCATGCTGCACAGGCGATCAGCCGAAATATCGCGGACACTGGTTTAACAGCCAAGCTCATTCAAGCCAGCGTGCGATCATTTCTGGCGGCGCCCACGGGTGGTTTCGATGTTGTCTGGCTTGACCCGCCCTATCGCTTTGCGAGTGGCGAGTTGGACGAATTGCTGGCCATCGTCGCTGCGGACTGGTTGGCGGCTGACGGACTGGTCGTCGTCGAACGTGCCAAGCGCGACACGGCGCCTGGTTGGCCGGCTAGTGTGTCCGATAGCTGGGAACGCCGATACGGTGAGACGACGTTGTATTTCGCCCAATTTGACGAACAGGAAAGCTGATGACCGATCAACTGGTACGCGCGGTCTGCCCAGGATCGTTCGACCCAATTACGCGCGGACATTTGGACATCATTGAACGCTCCGCTGCAGTGTTCAACGAGGTCATCGTCGCGGTTGGCCGCAATTCGACCAAGAATTACCTATTCGGTTTCGAAGAGCGCCTGGAATTGGCTAAGGACGCGGTCGCTGACATGCCTGGCGTCAGTGTTGAACCTATTGACGGATTGCTAACCGAATTTTGTGTCCAACATGGCGCTCGGGTCATCGTCAAAGGAGTTCGATTCGGCTCTGATTTCGACTATGAATTGCAAATGTCGCAGTTGAATCGGGCTCTTTCGGGTATCGAGACAGTGCTCATTCCAGCCGGTCAAAAATACGGCACCATTTCGTCGTCGATGATCCGTGAAGTTGCCCATCTCGGTGGCGACATTTCCCAATTCGTGACGCCGGCAGTCAACGTCGCGGTGCTGAACAAGATAAAGCCTGCTTGAGACCGTCCAGTGTTAGCCTGATTTCGCTAGCCGGCTAGTTGATTCTGCTGTGTTTAGGAGCCGAATGAAGCGCATCCATTGCCTGTCTGTGATCCTGGTGGCCGCGCTGTTGGGCGCCGGGTGTTCGAGCGATGCGGGATTTAGTGAGTCCGCCCAAAAGCGTTGGCATAGTGACCTGCAAAAGATCGGTGAACTAACCGAGCAACGCATCGGTACCGTCATTACCCGCCCGAATGGCAGCATGACTGTCCTATCTGGTGACGGACGCGGCACGGTGGTCTATGTGTCAGATAAGAGTAAGGGTTTGCGGGAAGCCGCTGCCGGAGAGGTGCAAGAGGCTGTCTATCTGACTGCTAGTCAATGGCCGCTAGATGCCCAAATTTCCGCATTTGATTTGACCCAAACTTGTCCCGATGAAGCCGACAGTTCATATATTCAAGGCGATGCCCTGCACTCCGGTGAGGTGCTGATCACGGCTTGGTGTGCGTCGGCCCAGAAGCCGCCAATGGCGGTCGCCCAAAAGATTGGTGACCAAACCCTGCCAAAGCCCGATAGTGCTGCCGATCCGGCGGCCATGCAGCAGCTTTGGCAGAGCACAGCCAGCTTCATAGACCAAACTTCGGTGCGGCATATTCAGTTCGGCGCGTTGGTGGGCGACAACGTCATGCGAGTGTCGACCGATCAGGGCACTAAGACCGACGGGACGCCCTGCCATCGGACGGTTTCTTATGGAAAAATTTGGGGTTCGGCTGAGCCCTCTTGGAAGACGGTCTGCGGAACTCCAGACAATGACGAATATTTCGAGCCGTTCGATATGACTCAGGTCGACCCGCAGCGGGTCGCTAAAGGCTTGCAGAAAATTAAGGCGACTCCAGATGTGAGTATGACATTCGGCGTCCACGGCGGCCAATATGTGCTCGTCCTAGTCGCCAAGAATGGCACGAAGGCTTTCGCGCTAGACGAGTTGGGTGTTTGAGGCTCGTGAACGCAGCTAAGCCGGAAGGTTTAGCCATTGAGCATCAATACCGCACGACTAGGATTATTGGCGTGAAACAACAGATGGATGCTCGTTCGCCATGGATCGTTCCGGTGCACGATTTGGTGCGACGCGCCGGGGAGATGACCGAGTTGCATCGGCAGTGGCCTGCGCCGGCAGACCTAGGCATTCAGTTGATGCGAGTCCCGGAAGGCGAACCAATCCAAATCGATTTGCGTCTTGAATCGGTAGTCGAGGGAATTTGGGTCTCCGGAGACGTCCATGCCAAGACGGTCGGGGAGTGCGCCCGCTGTCTGCGAGATTTGAGCGGCCCGACTGATTTCGAGCTGCAAGAGTTGTTCTACTATCCCGGCAAGGATGCCGAAGAAGACTCGCTGTTTATCGCCGACGAGAGCATTGATCTAGAACCGCCGTTGCGCGACGCGATCGTCCTCGAGCTCCCGTTCGCTCCGCTGTGCAAGCCTGATTGTCTAGGCCTGTGCGTCATTTGCGGTTTCGACCTCAACGAAGTTCCTGACCACGCTCATGAGGAGCAAATAGACGCCCGCTGGGAGTCGCTGAAGGAGCTCAAATTCGATCAGTGAGGGCTGAGGAATCTAACTCTCAGTTGACGACCTGCTAGCACGCATGGCGGCTTCGAATTCGGCAGTCGCACGCGTCACAATGTGGGTGCTAGCGAAGGTCGCAGACTCTACGTCGAAGCTCATGATCGCGCGTGCCAGCAGCGCGTGCAGCTCTATCGCCCGCGGATCTGGCTTACTGGGCATCAACCCAAATTGGTGACGGGCGGTCAAGATCGCCTGCATCTGATTGGCCATCTGCCCTATTTGGGGGTTCCCTGAGGCCAGATAGAGCTCTTGATGGAATTCAATATCGAAATTGAGAAATTCGGCAAGGTCGCGTCGGCCCGCGCATCGTTGCAGATCTTGCGCGAGGTCGACCAGGCGAGCAGCCTGCTCTGGGCTGCGTCGGAGTGCGGCTAGTGAGGCAGCGGCGGGCTCTAAAGCGGCTCGAAGCTCGATCAGCCAGTGAAATTGATCAGCTCGTTGCCGCGGGTCTGCCAACCGCCAGTTGATCAGCTGAGGGTTTAAATTGTCCCAATTGCTCGCCGGCTGCACGATCGTGCCGAGACGTCGACGGCTCTCCACGAGCCCGATTGATGACAAGACGCTGACCGCTTCGCGCACCACAGAAAGTGAGACGCCGTAGTGCGCGGCCAAGTGTTCCAGCTGGATGTTCTCGCCAGGCTGCCAACGTCCGGCCACCAGAGCCGAGCCCAATTCCTGGGTGACTTGGCTTTTTAGCGTCTCCCTGGCTTGCGGGTCGTCGCCGGTTGCCGGGCCTCGCAACGACATGGTCGCTACCTCCCAAATATCAACTGAACTTGATCGCGACTTGCTCCGAAGAACTCGGCTACTTCCGTTGCAACGCAAATAAATCTGATTTATTGTCTTGAGTCAAGCAGTGGGCAACGAGGCCCGCTCATCCAACGACGGATGACATTTTGACGGAGGAATCATGAAGAGACCCCTCATGCAGCTAGCAGCAGCGGCCGTTGCTCTGTCTGTGGCGCTGACCGGCTGTGGCGGCGGTGGCGGTGACAAGGGTGACAAGGGTGGATCGTCTGGTCCTTTGCGCGTCACGTTGGCCAACCACGTTTGGACCGAATCTATCAAGAAAGCGATTCCGGAATTCGAATCCCAGACGGGCATCAAGGTAGAGATTACTCAGCTCGGTGAAGATCAGCTGTCCGACCAGTACAACGTCAAGCTAAACGCTGGCTCCAAGGATCTGGACGTCATGATGTACCGCCCGCTGCAAGAGGGCAAAAACTTTGCCACCAACAAGTGGCTCGCGGATCTGAGCAATGACGTCACTAAAAACGCGGATTGGGATTGGGCTGATTTCCAAGAGGGGCCCGTGGACGCGACTAGCTTCAAGGGCAAGGTGGTCGGCGTTCCGATCATCACCGAACGCGAGGTCTTGTATTACCGCAAGGATCTACTCGAAAAGTCTGGCTATACCGCGCCGCCTAAGACTCTTGACGAGATGAAGGAAATGGCGCTCAAGATCAAAGCCGACAACCCAGGCACGGCCGGCTTCGTCGCACGCACCAGCCGCACTGCTGCGGTGACGATGTTCTCCAGCTACCTGTACTCCTACGGTGGCGACTTCGACAAGGATGGCAAGGCCACTTTGGACAACCCGGAGGCCCTGCAAGCCTATGAGATGTACACCAGCTTGATCCGCGAGGCGGGCCCGGCCAACGTATCCACCGACATGGCTTGGCCAGACTCGATGGCGATCTTCCAGCAGGGTGGCGCGGCGTTCTTAACCGAAGCAGATTCGCTCTACCGCAACGCCACTGACCCGGCCAAATCTAAGGTTTCCGACAAAGTCGGCTTCGCGCCGTTCCCGGAAGGCCCGGCAGGACGTCACTCCTTCAATATCCCGTCTTGGGCGTTGGGCATCAACGATGCGTCCCACAACAAGGAGAACGCCTTCAAGTTCATTGAATGGGCCACCAGCAAGGAAATGACGCTGAAGCTGCAGCAAGAGGGTAATCCCAGCGCGCGAAAGTCGATTTGGGCGAACGCTGAGGCGACCAAGAATGATCCTAAGGATCTGGTTGAGGCCTCCAAGGGTTCTGCGCAGGGCGGTATCGGCCACGACCGTCCGCAGGTGATCAAGGTTCCGCAAGCGCGCGAGATCGTGGGCGCTCCGATCGTCGACGGTATCGCAGGCAAGGACGTGGCTGAATCGCTCAAGAATGCTCAAAAGCTGTACCAAGACTTCTTGGATGGCGAAAAGAAATAGTTCACTAATCGGACTCGAGTGAAATCCAAATGATGCGAAACCGAGGGCAGTGAAGCGTCCCAGGTTATGGCTTCACTGCCCTCGGCTTTCTATTCGAATTACAGGAGCCAAGATGAGCAGCAGCGTGGCTGAATCAGGGCGCACCATGTCCCAAAGCAGGAGAGAGAATACGCTTTGGGCTTGGGTAAATAAGCACCGCCAATGGGTGCTTGCTGCGCCAGCCATGATTTTCACCGCAGCAATGTTGTTATTCCCACTGGGGTGGACCATTTACCTGAGTTTCACTGACGCCTCAGGTTCTGTGCGGGCAGACAAAGAATTCATCGGCCTGCAGAATTACGCCGAAGTGTTGACTGACACCGTCCGTTTTTGGCCAGCTGTTGGTAGAACGTTGTTCTTCACCTTCGGTACATTGGTCGTCCAGCTCGTGCTGGGCATGTGCATCGCATTGCTGCTGCGTCGTCGATTCGTCGGCCAAGGCATCGTGCGGGTTGCGATTTTGATGCCATTGGTCGCCACGCCAGTGGCTGTCGGGATGATGTGGCGACTAATCTTCGAACCCAACATCGGCATCGCTAATCACGTGCTGCTGAAGCTAGGACTTCCCGCTCAGCCCTGGCTCGCCGGCGAACGCACCGCACTGCCGACGACGATGTTCATGGATATCTGGCAGTGGACGCCAATGGTGGCGCTTATCTTGTTGGCTGGCTTGACTTCAATTCCCGAGGAGCTTGACGAAGCCTCTGCGATCGACGGAGCCAGTACTAATCAACGTTTTTGGCACATCACTTTGCCAATCTTGATGCCTAGCGTCGTCGTCGCGACCTTGTTGCGCGGCATCGACGCACTCAAGACTTTCGACATTCTCTATTCAGCCAAGGGCCGCGGCGGCGGTTCTTTCCATGAGGTGGAGACGTTGAACGTCTACGCGTATGGCTTGAGTTTTGACTATAACGCCTATGGCGTCGCCTCGGCAGTGCTGATTCTCTTCTTCGGGTTGATTTTGCTTGCGCTATTCCTGCTCACGCGCAGATCTAGGAGGCAATGATGAAATCGTCATTGGCATATCGCATCTTCAGGGTCGTCGCGATCATCTTCATTGTCTTCGTGATGCTCGTCCCGATTTTCTGGATGGTGATTTCTAGCTTTAAGAACAACGCCCAAATCTATGACGTCGCTAATGCCTTCAATTTCAAACCGACGCTCGAAAACTATGAGACGGTGCTCGCCCGCTCGGATTTCGGCGGATACATCTGGAATAGCTTCCTAGTGGCATTCCTATCCACCCTGCTGTCGATGATCATCGCTGTGCCAGCGGCCTATTCGATGAGCCGTTTCGTCATGAAGCGCAGTGCCATTGTGGTTTTGATGGCACGCATCATCCCCGGCGTCTCATTGCTGGTGCCCTGGTACTACGTCTTCAGTAATCTGCGCATGGTCGGCGGCTACTCAGTGCTGATCCTGTCACACATGTTCGTCTCGTTGCCGCTCATCTTGTACATCATGATCGGCTTCTTCGACGGCCTATCTGAGGAACTAGAAGAAGCAGCACAAGTCGACGGTCTGACGCCGATTGGCGCCTTTCTGCGCGTCACTTTGCCGCTATCGGTGCCTGGTATCGCAACCGCTGGCATCTTGAGCTTCATCTTCAGCTGGAACAACTTCATGTTCGCCTTGGTGCTCTCGGATGCCCGCACCAAGACGCTTCCGGTGGCCATATTCGATTTCATCGGCTATGCGAGCATCGACTGGGGCGGATTGATGGCCGCTTCTACGGTGGTCACGGTGCCGATCATGATCATCGCCTTGTTCGCACAGCGCTACATCGTGTCTGGTCTGACCGCGGGGGCGGTGAAGGGATGACCATCTCACGCGTTGAGCGCTTCCTGGTCGCGCCGCGCTGGCTTCTGGTGCGCGTTGAAACCCACGACGGCCTAGTCGGCTGGGGCGAAGCCACTTGCGAAGGACGTTCCGATACGGTGGCCCGCGCCGTCGATGAATTGTCCGAGTTGCTCGTCGGGCAACGAGAAGATCGCATCGAAGATCTTTGGCAGGTCATGTCGAAGGGATCTTTCTATCGGGGCGGCGCGATCTTGTCCTCGGCGGTCTCTGGCATCGACATGGCGCTGTGGGACATCAAGGGTAAGCGTGCCAACATGTCGATCCATGACCTGCTCGGCGGTGCGGTTCGTGACCGGGTGCGCGTCTACTGCTGGGTCGGCGGCGATGAGCCTGACGAAGTGGCAGACCAAATCGCGGGTCGTCTCGAGCAAGGATTCAGCGCAGTCAAGATGAATGCCTGCGGCGCCATGACTCCTCTGGCCACCCAGCGTGAAATTGACGGCGTCCTGCATCGGGTGGCCGTCGCCAAAGAGGTGCTCGGACCAGACCGTGACGTCGCGGTGGATTTCCACGGACGAGTGTCCTATCCGAACGCCAAACGGTTAGTCCACGAGCTAGAACCGTTGCGTCCAATGTTCGTCGAAGAACCGCTGATCCCCGAGGACTCGCATCTATTTGACCGCATCGTCGAAGCGACCAGCATTCCAATCGCGACCGGCGAGCGGCTCTTTGAGCGCCGAGAATTCCTACCGGTGCTCTATGCTGGCGTAGCTGTGGTGCAGCCTGACCTCGCGCATGCCGGTGGTATCACCGAGGTGCGCAAGATCGCCTCTTTGGCAGAAAGCTTCGGTGCGCTGCTGGCACCACACTGCCCGCTCGGGCCGATCGCTTTGGCAGCTTGCCTGCAGGTCGCGCTGTGCACCTCGAATCACGTCATCCAAGAGGGCAGCTTCGGCATCCACTACAACAAGGGTGCTGATGTGCTGGATTACCTGGTCGACACGTCGATCTTCCAGATTCAAGACGGCTTCATCGAGCGGTTGACCGGACCGGGTCTAGGTGTCGAGATTGACGACGCAGCGGTCCGTGACGCTGCTGCGCATTGGGTGCCCTGGCGAGGACCGATTTGGCGGCATCGCGACGGAGGATTCGCAGAATGGTAGATCTCTTGGCGCAAATCGAACGGCATCGCGTGATCGCGATCGTTCGCGGCAACGATCCGCAGGCGGTTTATGACGTCTGCCAAACCTTGCTCACCGCTGGCCTCAAGCTAATCGAAGTGCCGTTGACGACCCCTGATGCTTGCGACGTCATCTCGCGGCTTCGCCAAGCCGCTCCCGAGGACGCGACCGTCGGCGCTGGTACAGTCCTGACGCCCACTGACGTCGAACAGGTGCAGGCTGCTGGGGCTCAGTTCGTCGTCACCCCAGCCATCACCGGCTCAGTGCAGGCGGCTATTGAAGGGTCGATGCCGGTAATTTGCGGTGCTTACACCGGCACCGAGATTTTTAATGCCTTCTCCATGGGGGTCACTGCGGTGAAACTGTTCCCTGCGTCAGCTGGGGGACCGAAATATTTAAAGGCCATTCGAGACCCATTCCCAAACGTTCCGATGGTCACAGTTGGCGGCGTAGATAGCTATGATATTCCCGGCTATCTAGCAGCTGGTGCGCTCGGTGTCGGAGTCGGCGGACCACTGGTCGGTGATGCGCTGAACTCAGGCGACCTCGACGCCTTGACGCAGCGCGCGAAGCGCTTCTTGGACGTCGTGGCATGACGACGGATTTTGACGTCATCACCTTGGGCGAGGCGCTGGTCAGCTTCCGGCATGCCGGATTGACCAGCTTCCCCTACGACAGCAGTGCTGACATCGCGGGCGCCGAATCGAATGTGGCCATCGGTTTGGCGCGGCTGGGGCACCGGGTGCAATGGATTTCGCGGGTTTCGACCGATCAGTTTGGTGACGCTGTCCTCAAGCGGCTGCGTGCGGAGGATGTCGACCTAAGTCGAGTGGTACGCGATCCGTCGCCTACCGGGCTGATGTTCTTGGATGCCCGCACCCGCGATCTGCGCACCGTGCAATATCGACGCAGTGATAGCGCTGCCACCCACTTGGCAGAGTCTGACGTCGCTGACCTCGGGTACAGCCGATTCGTGCATGTCAGCGGCATCACCCCGGCCTTGTCGGATTCGGCGAGACGGACGACCTTCGCCTTTATCGCCAACGCCAAGAAAACTGGCGCCAAGGTCAGCTTGGATCTCAACTATCGTCAGCGCCTTTGGGCGGTCGAGGAAGCGAGCGACATCCTAAAAGAGCTAGCCCAGTACGCAGATGTCGTCATCGGTGGGGCTGACGAGCTCGCCATGATCTGCGCTGAACCCCAAGACTTGCTCTCGGAGAGCGTTGGGCTGGTCGTACGCAAACTTGGCTCGGCTGGCGCTGAGGCTTGGCGCCATGACGGGCATTGTTGCTCGGCTGCTTTCGCCGTGGCCAACGCAGATCCGGTCGGAGCGGGGGATGGTTTCGTCGCAGGTTTGCTGTCTGGACTACTGGACGATCTGGACCTTGCAGCTATCCTCGAGCGGGCGAACCAGGTCGGTGCCTTCGCGGTAGCAAGCGATGGTGACTGGCAGGGATATCCCAGCAAGGCAGAACTCCACCTGCTTGGCGGCGGGGACGTACAGCGCTGAGCCCGCGAAGGTGGAGATCGGATTTGGTAGCCCATGCGCTGCCATGTAGCATTGAGGGTCGCTAACTGCTTAAGTTTTCAGATTGATCCGGGCTATTAGTTGGATCACTCTGTGTGAATTGACTTCCGTATAGGAGAAACATCGTGGCTGTTCCCAAGCGCAAGATGTCGCGCAGCAACACCCGTTCGCGTCGTGCGCAATGGAAGGCTGCCCCGGTGCAGCTGGTGACCTGCGCCAACCCAGCCTGCCGCGCCCAGCACCTGCCGCACACCGTATGCCCAGAGTGCGGCCAATACGGTCCGCGCGGCGAACGTCGTCAGGTCTTCGACCTGGACGTCTGAGTTGACGATGCGCCGCCAGGCGCCCCATTCCAGCAATTCAGCTGAGCAAGGCGCGACAGCCCCAGCGGCTGCCGCGCTTGTTGCTGCCCAGCAGTCCCTGCCAGAGCTGCTGGAGCAATTAGAGATCCAGATCGATCCAGATCTGTTTGAAATGGCGCTGGTGCATCGCTCGTACTCCTATGAGCACGATCAGATCCCACACAACGAGCGCCTGGAATTTCTCGGCGACGCGGTCCTCGACATCATCGTCGCTGAACATCTCTATTTGACCTACCCTGACGAGGCTGAAGGCACCCTAGCCAAACTTCGCTCGGCGGTCGTCAGTGCCGCTAGTCTCGCGGAAATCGCCCGCGAACTTCAGATCGGTTCTTTGATCAAGCTTGGGCACGGCGAAGTGTTGACCGGCGGTGACGACAAGACCTCGATTCTCGCCGACACGATGGAGGCGCTGATCGGGGCAATTTACCTGTCGCAGGGCAAGCAAGCAGCTAACGATTTCGTCCTCCATCTGGTCGTACCGCGCATCGAATATGCGACCCAGCTCGGCGCCGGCTTGGATTGGAAAACGTCCTTGCAGGAAGTGCTCAGCGAGCGCGGTCTGCCGTCAGTCATCTACGAGATCAGCGAATCAGGTCCCGATCACGACAAAGAATTTCAAGCCTACGCGGTCGTCGAAGATCGTCGTTTCGGACCTGGCAAGGGACGCAGCAAGAAACAGGCCGAATTGCACGCTGCCGAACAGGCCTTCATGGCTTTGCATGAAGAAGCTCCTTCGGCTGACGAGTCCGCAAGCGCACAAGTAGCCGATGCCTGAGCTGCCAGAAGTCGAGACCGTTCGCCGTGGTCTAGCCGATCAAATCACTGGTCGACGAATCGAACGCGTCAGCGTCTTGCATCCCCGTCCGGTGCGATATCACGAGGCTGGCCCAGCGGCTTTCGCTGCCGAATTGACCGGGCGGCGATTCATTGAGCCGAGACGGCGGGGCAAATATCTTTGGCTGCCATTCGATGATGACGACGCGCTGCTAGTCCATCTTGGGATGAGCGGCCAATTCCGCATCGACGCTCCCGAAGCGCCGCTGCTGGCTAATACCCGTACGCTTTTCGATCTCGACGACGGTCGCCAGCTGCGGTTCGTCGATCAGCGCATGTTTGGCGGCCTGCAGCTCAGCGTCGGGGGAGCGACATTGCCGGCGCAGATCACCCACATCGCGCTAGATCCCTTCGATCCCGCTTTCGACCTCGACGCGGTAGCACGACGCATTCAAGCTAAACGATCGACGATCAAACGAGCGCTGCTAGATCAGAGCCTAATCAGCGGCATCGGCAATATCTACGCTGACGAAGCACTGTGGCAGGCCCGCACCCATTACGATCACCCGACCTCCCAGCTTTCGACCAAGCGGGCGCGGGCGGTCTTGCGGGCAGCGCAACAGGTCATGACTCGTTCACTGGAGCAAGGCGGCACGAGCTTCGACGCGCTCTATGTCAACGTCAATGGCGAATCTGGCTATTTCGCACGCTCATTGAACGCCTACGGTCAAGAGGGAAAGCCCTGCCCGCGCTGCGGTACTCCCATCCGTCGCGAGGCCTTCGTGAACCGCAGCTCGTTCCGTTGCCCGAAATGCCAGCCCCTGCCTCGTCGCTGAGCGCGACGTGAACAGCAAAGCTGTTCGTGCCGCAGACGTGCATCCCGCTGGGCCGATGGCATACCTTTGTAGGTTGTGAGTGACGAGCCGACCCAAGTAAACCCGGAGCCTGATCTGGCCCCGGGAGCGTCGACATCCAAGGGACGCAAACTGGGCTCGACACTGCTCGAATTCGTCCGCTTCGGCGTCGTGGGCGGGTCTGGCGTCTTGGTGAACTTGATAGTCACCTATTTGATGACGCAGATAAATGGTGGCGTTCAAAATGATAACCGCGTGATTTTTGAGCTTCCTGGCGATTATGCATTCCGGTTCACCGTGCTGGTTTGGATCGTCGCCTTTCTGATCGCAAACTTGTGGAATTTTCAGCTCAACCGCAGTTGGACATTCAAGCGTGCCGAGAAACGCACTTGGTGGCACGAATTCTGGCCCTTCCTGCTAGTCGGCTCGGTCGCGGCGCTGGTCGGCATGGCTTTGAAGATCCTGTTTACGAATCCGACCTCCCCGATTTATTTGCCGGATCCGCCGTTCAATGACACCGAGGGGCTGCGTGCCCGCGCCTATTGGGCGCAGTTGTTCACTATCCTTTTGACGATGCCCATCAATTACGTCGTCAACAAGGTCTGGACATTCCGGCAGGTAAAGCCGAGCGTCGAGGCTTCGACCATCGACCGGGTGGATTGATAGATGTATTTGAAGACGCTGACCATCAAGGGCTTCAAGTCCTTCGCGTCAGCAACCAAGCTGCAATTTGAGCCCGGGATCACTGCGATCGTCGGTCCGAACGGCTCTGGCAAGTCCAATATCGTCGACGCGCTCAGTTGGGTCATGGGTGAGCAAGGGGCGAAATCCTTGCGCGGCGGCAAAATGGAAGACGTCATCTTTGCCGGCACCGCTGGTAGAGCGCCGCTGGGTCGTGCCGAAGTGTCGTTGACGATCGACAACACTGACGGCGCGCTGCCCATCGACTACACCGAAGTGACGATCAGCCGCACGCTATTTCGTTCCGGCGGATCCGAATACGCGATCAATGGCACCGCTGCGCGCCTGTTGGACGTCCAAGAGTTGCTGTCGGATACCGGCATGGGCCGGGAGATGCACGTCATCGTCGGCCAAGGCCAGCTCGATCAGATTCTGCAAGCTACCCCTGAGCAGCGGCGCGGCTTCATCGAGGAAGCCGCTGGCGTCCTCAAACATCGCCGACGCCGGGAGAAGGCGACTCGCAAACTCGAGGCGACCCAGACCAATCTGGATCGGCTCAATGATCTGGTCTCGGAGATTCGTCGCCAGCTCAAGCCGCTGGGCCGCCAAGCAGAGGTGGCCCGTCGGGCCGCAGTCGTGCAAGCCGAACTGCGGGACGCCAAGGCGCGGTTGTTGGCTGATGACATGCAGCAAGCTATCGAGGCTCTCGAAGCCGATTTAGCTGACGAGAAGCTGATGCTGGAGCGACGTGGTCGAGCTGAAAGCAATCTTGCTGAAGCGCGACAGGCTGAAGCTGATGCCGAACAGCGGTTGGCGACCATTCATCCCCAACTGGCCGCGGCCCAAGAGACTTGGTATGGCCTGTCGGGTCTGCGTGAGCGCGTTTCGACGACGTTGTCGATTGCTGGGGAACGCATGCGGATGGGCGCGGAACGGCAAGCCGTCCAACAGGGCCGCGACCCAGAAGACTTAGAAAACGAAGCCGCATCGATCCGGCAACAGGAAGCAGCGCTGAGTGAAGACGTGCGTGCCGCGGAGCAAGCGCTAGTGGCGGCAGGCTCACGTCGAGAAGAATTAGAAGCGCAACATGGTCAAGCCGAGAAAGCCTTCGCCAGCCAACTGCGTGCAATCGCTGACCGACGCGAGGGACTGGCTAGGTTGCTTGGTCAAGCTAATGGCCTGCGTTCGCGGCTGGAGGCTGGCGACGAAGAGGACGCTCGGCTAGTCGCGCGTCGTGACGAAGCCATCGCGCGCGCCGATGAAGCAGACGCGGAGTTCACCCGTTTGGAGGCGCAGCTGGCCAGCCTCGGTGCTGGTGAATCAAATTTGGACGAAGCCTGGGAACGTGCTGAACAACAGCGGGCTCAAGCCCAAACGGCTGTCGAGCGCCTGCAGACCCGTGAGGCTGAAGCTGTCCGCGAGCTCGCTGCGGTGCGGGCGAAGGTTGAGGGTCTAGCTGTGGCCCTGGAACGCCGTGACGGCACCGGCGCGCTGTTAGAAAATGACGAACTAGCTGGCCTAGACGGAGCCCTGGCCGCGCAACTAGAGGTCCCGCAAGCCTGGCAGGCGGCCGTCGCCGCCGCGCTAGGCAGCGCGGGGGACGCCGTCATCGCCGACGAAATCAGCAGCGCTATCGAAGCGATCGATTACCTCAAAGCTGGAGATCTAGGGCGCGCTGGCCTGTTGATCGCAGCTGACGAGGACGTCGACGAGGCGTGGCCGGAGCTACCTGACGGCGCGAGCTGGGCGATAGACGTCATCTCGACCAAAGCACAATTGCTCGGTGCCCTGCGAGCTAGATTGCACAAGGTCGCGCTGGTTGAAGATCTCGTGGCTGCCCAGCAGCTCGTCAACCAGCATCCAGATGTGACTGCCGTCACCGCCGCCGGGGACATTCTCAGCCCCTGGTTCGTACAAGGCGGTTCGGAGGGCAAGCCGTCGATCTTGCAGATCGAAGCTGCTGTCCGCCAAGCCCAAGACGAGGCCGAAGCTCTCGACCACCAGCTGCAGCGCATCAAATTCGAGCTGGCAAGCGCGAAGGCTGACTTGGAGGCAGCCGACCACGCGGCAGCCGCCGCGTTGGAAGCGCTCAACGAATCTGACGCTCAGATGGCGGCGCTCGCTGAGCAGTTGGGCGCCAGCGGTCAGACGTCACGCGCTTCGCGCGCCGAAGCCGAGCGCTTGGACCAGGCATTGACGGCAGCCCAGGCCGGCAGGGAACGCGACCGGGATGCGCTCGGTGAGCTTGAAGAGCGCATCGCAGCTGCTGAAGGCGAAGGTGAGCTAGCTGAACCAGACCCTGCCGAACGCGACGACTTGGCCAACCAAGCCAGGCTGGCTCGAGCAGCTGAAATGGAAGCCCGGTTGGCGCTGCGGACAGCCGAAGAACGCGTCCGCTCAGTGGCCGGCCGGGCCGACTCCCTGCTGCGGGCAGCCCAGCATGAACGCGCGGCACGAGCCAAAGCCCAAGCGCGTCTAGAAAGACTGCGTCGCGAAGCTGAGATTGCAGCCGCGGTACATGAGGCGGCCGGCTGGTTAGCTGAACGCGTCGACCAAGCTCGTAGCGCAGCGGGCGCCGAGCGCGCCGAAATCGAACAGCGACGCTTGGCCGCCGAAGCTGAACTCGGCCATGCCCGCGCGAATAGTCGTCAACTCGCGGCGAGTTTGGAATCGATCGTCGCAGGTGCGCACAAGGACGAGATGGCGCGCATCGAGATGAAGCTGCGCGTCGAACAACTGACCGAACGCGCGCTCAGCGAACTTGGACTCGATCCTGAGGTGCTCGTCGACGAATACGGACCCGAGCAACTGATCCCGGTCTTGGTCGACGAGAGCGGCGCCGCCATCGACCCGGAATCCGACGAGCAGCCAGAACCCGTCGCATATGACCGGGCAGCACAAACTGAGCGGCTGCGCAAAGCGACGCGCGACCTAGAATTGCTGGGAAAAGTCAATCCGCTAGCGCTGGAAGAATTTGATGCGCTCAACGAACGACACGCCTTCCTCGCCGAACAGCTCGACGACCTGAAACAGACCCGCAAGGATCTAGTCGAACTCATCGAAGACGTCGACGCCCGCGTCCAGGAAGTCTTTGCCAGCGCCTATCAAGACATTGAGAAGACTTTCGCCGAGGTGTTTACCAGGCTCTTCCCAGGCGGCGAGGGCAGACTCATCTTGACTGATCCTGGCGACATGTTGACTACCGGCATCGATATCGAGGCACGCCCAGCCGGCAAGAAGGTCAAGCGACTGTCGTTGCTGTCTGGTGGCGAACGCAGCCTGGTAGCCGTCGCCTTCTTGCTGAGCTTGTTCATCGCGCGGCCCAGCCCCTTCTACATTCTCGACGAGGTCGAAGCTGCGCTCGATGACGTCAACCTGGGTCGACTCTTGGACGTCTACCAAGAGCTGCGCAAGAACTCCCAGCTGCTGATCATCACTCACCAAAAGCGCACCATGGAGATCGCTGATTCGCTGTACGGCGTCACGATGCGCGGGGACGGCGTCTCGACGGTCATCTCGCAGCGCTTAGCTGAGGCCTAACGTCCCGGCCGCTAGGCTGTCGGACGTGGTTGAGGGAGACATCGTATTTCTGATCATCATCGGCGTCATCGTGCTGGCGGCCGTCATTGGCGTCATCGCGGCTACCCGTGGCGGCAAACGCAAGCAGCTGTCTGACGAAAAGCGCGCCCAGCTCGAAGCCAAGACTGGCCAGCCAGATCTAGTCGAGGCGCCCGATGTTGAGGTCATCTCGACTCAGCCCGCGGTAGACGTCCTCGCTCCGCCCGAAGAACGCATCGACGAGGTGCTGGTCGAACCGACGCCGACGATCGAGACTCCCGAGTCACCGGCCTCCCGAATGGTGCGGCTGCGTCGAAAACTCGCCAGTTCGAATAATGCGCTGGCGCGTGCACTGAATTCGTTGCTGTCTGCAGATCGCATTGACGCTGACACGTGGGACGACTTCGAGACCACTTTGATCACTTCTGACCTAGGCGTCGGTCCCACGACGCAGCTGGTCGAGACCTTGCGCGGCAAGCTCGCCGTCGAAGGCGTGCGTGACCCGCAACAAGCCAAGCAGGTGCTGCGCGAGGAATTGATTTCCCTAGTCGGCCCAGACCTAGACCGCAGCCTCAATCTCGACCACGAGCCCGGCAAGCCGGCCGTGGTGGTCGTCGTCGGTGTCAATGGCACTGGCAAGACGACCACTGTCGGCAAGATCGGACGGATGCTGGTCGCTGAAGATAAGACGGTCTTGTTTGGCGCCGCCGATACTTTCCGAGCCGCAGCTGCTGAGCAGTTGACGACCTGGGGTGAGCGGGTCGGCGTGCCCACCGTGCGAGGCGAAGAGGGCGCGGATCCGGCGTCAATCGCCTATAAGTCTGTCGACGAAGGCATCCAGCGTGAGGTCGACGTCGTGCTGGTCGATACCGCCGGCCGCTTGCACACCAAGACCGGCCTGATGGATGAGCTGGGCAAGGTCAAGCGGGTCATCGAGAAGAAGGCGCCAGTCACCGAAGTGCTGCTCGTCTTGGACGCGACCACTGGCCAAAATGGCCTGACGCAAGCACGGATCTTCGCGGAGGTCGTCGACGTCACCGGCATCGTGTTGACCAAGCTCGACGGCTCAGCCAAGGGCGGCATTGTCGTCCAGGTACAACAGGAGCTTGGTGTACCGGTGAAGTTCATCGGGCTGGGGGAGGGCGCTGACGATCTGGCGCCCTTTGATCCAGCGCACTTCGTCGACGGACTGCTCGGCGACTGAGCTGGGAACTGAACTGGGGACTGAACTGGACCGGCTGAACCAGCCTGGCTCAATTGGGCAGTGCGCCGGCTAAGGCTTGCCGGTCTTTTCGCGGTGCGGGCAGCCTGGCCAACAACATGGTCTGCCCATGCCAGCGGCCAGTTCCTCGATGGCGCGTTCCATCCGCTTGTCGTTGGTGACCTGCTGCTTTGCCGCGGTCATCCAACACAAGAACTCGTTACGAGCCAATGACGTCAACGATTCCCAGGTCTCGACTAGCTCAGCGAGCTGCAGCAGCTCTTGGAAATATTCAGGCACCTCAAGATGGCATACGCCCGCAGAAAGTTGGGCGGTCACGGGTTCACCGCCGTTTCAGGAAGAATCGCCAATCCTTTCGACACTAGGTCGCGTTCATCGCAGCTGACCAGAACAGCCGCGCGACGACGAGCGGCTGCGACATATGCAGCGTCGTAAACGGAGATGCCATGATCAAAGGCGATTCTTGCGGCGTGATCTGCCAATGAACCGTCGACTCGAGTCAAACCACCTGCAGCGTCGATGGCGTCGACCCTGCTTCGCAAATTGACCGCTGCCTCTTGGTCCCGCCACCTTTTGATCGCGATATTGCATGCTTCGTAGTAGCACAGGTCAAGAGTCGACAGCGCTGCGTCGGACTCGCAAAGCTGCATAGCGGCGTCTTGGTGTCGATCATCTGAGTCGAGCGTTGCCAGCAGAACGCTCGCATCGAGAAACAATTCTTTCATCGTTGATCGCGTTCTTGCTTCAGCAGGTCGGCCGAATTACCTCCCCTAGGTTTGCAGCCCGCACTGTTGAGCTGGGCCATTTTGACAGCGCGAACGCGATGGCGCTGCGCAGAGGCCTCGTCTGCGAATTGAGCGATTAGGCCACTGCGGGTCAGACCGCGCAGCTGGGCCTCGCGGTCTAAGCGTTCCAGCACATCATCGGGCAGCGAGATCATCACCTTGGTCATGGCGAAATTATATCTAGTATAGCTACTAACTTTGAGTTATCCACAACCAATTACGATGCTGGACGGCGGTAAGATTGGGGGCTGCGACGGGACGCTCCGTCGCAGCGACGATGAGGATGGCAATGTTCGACACCCTGCAAGATCGGCTGGCAGCGACCTTCAAAGGGCTGCGCGGCAAAGGCAAGCTGACCGAAGCCGATATTGACGCGACCGCCCGCGAAATCCGGATCGCGCTGCTCGAGGCGGACGTCAACCTGAACGTCGTTAAAGAATTCATCGCAAACCTCAAAGAAAAGGCGCGCGGCGCTGAACTGTCTAAGGCGCTCAATCCGACCCAGCAGATCGTAAAGATCGTCAATGAAGAACTGATCGAGATCTTGGGTGGTCAGACGCGCAATGTGCGTTTCGCCAAGCAGCCCCCGACGATCATCATGTTGGCTGGTCTGCAAGGTGCCGGTAAGACGACGCTGGCCGGCAAACTCGGCAAATGGCTAAAAGACAATGGCCACACGCCATTGCTGGTCGCTGCAGACTTGCAACGTCCAAATGCGGTCCAGCAGTTGCAGGTCGTTGGTGAACGTGCCGGCGTAGCGGTATTCGCGCCCAAGCCAGGCAATGGCATCGGCAATCCGCTTGAGGTCGCCGTCAACTCAGTCGAATACGCCAAGCGCAATCTCTATGACGTCATCGTCATTGACACCGCAGGTCGATTGGGTGTCGACGAAGTCATGATGGCCCAGGCCCGGGCGATCAAGCAGTACACCAACCCAGACGAGACGCTGTTCGTCGTTGACGCGATGATCGGCCAGGATGCCGTCAACACGGCAGTGGCTTTCGACGAGCAGATCGGCGTCGACGGCGTCGTATTGACCAAGCTCGACGGTGACGCCCGCGGTGGCGCTGCGCTGTCGATCGCAAAGGTGCTCGGCAAGCCGATCATGTTCGCATCCTCTGGCGAGAAGCTCGAAGACTTCGACGTCTTCCACCCCGACCGGATGGCCAACCGGATCCTCGGCATGGGTGACATGCTTACCTTGATTGAGCAAGCCGAGCGCACCTTCGACCAAGAGCAGTCCAGGGCCGCTGCCGAAAAATTGCTCGCTGGCAAGGGCAAATTTGGCCTGGACGATTTCCTGGCGCAGATGCAGCAGGTGCGTCGCATGGGGCCAATGTCGAAGCTGCTTGGCATGCTGCCTGGCGCTGGGCAGATGAAGGACGCCATCAACAGCATTGACGAACGCGAAATTGACCGCATCGAAGCCATCATCTATTCGATGACGCCAGCCGAACGTGCCGATGTTTCGATCTTGAATGGCTCCCGGCGCGCTCGGATCGCCAAGGGCGCCGGAGTGCAGGTCAAGGACGTCAATGACCTAGTTACACGATTCGTGCAGGCTCGCAAGATGATGGAACAGATGGGCGGCATGATGGCTGCTGGCATGCCCGGCGCACCGCGTCCGGTCAAACAACAGAGCAAGAAAAATACCGGCAAGTCAGGCAAGAAAGTTTCTGGAAATCCAGCGAAACGCGCTGCGCAGGCAGCTGCCGCGCAAGCTGCCGCTGAGCAGGCTGCCCTTGAGCAAGCTGAAGCTATGAATGAGCAGCTTGAGGCAAATCCCTTCGGTGGTGCCATGCCAGGCATGGGACGCGGCGGCTTCCCGGGGATGCCCGGCGGGATGCCAGGACTGTCTGGGATGCCTGGAGCGCCTGGTATGGCGGGAGACATGCAGCTGCCACCGGAACTGCAAAAGATGTTCGAACAGCAGGCCCGTGGTCAGCGCTGAAGCTAGGAGGAAGCCCCCAATGACTCAAGCATTACCTAACGCCTACGGCATCGCTGGCGTCGTCTTGGACGGTTCCCGGCCGGCTGAACCCACTACGCTGTGGATCGCCGATGGAAAGATCGTCGACGACCAGCCCGCGGGAGCTGAGATCCTCGCTAAGGACGTCTGGGTCATGCCGGGTCTGGTCGATGCGCACTGCCACATTGGCCTAGATGCAAACGGCGGCGTGGACGAACAAACCACTGAGCAGCAAGCGATCACTGATCGAGATACCGGCGTGCTGCTCGTCCGTGATACCGGCGTGCCGGTCGACACGCACTGGATCGACGAGCGCGTCGACCTGCCGCGGATCATTCGTAGTGGCCGACACATTGCACGTCCCAAGCGCTATATCCGTAACTTCGCGGTCGAAATTGAGCCTGAGGAGCTGCCGGCTGAGGCCGCTCGGCAAGCTGAGCGCGGCGATGGGTGGGTCAAGATCGTTGGTGACTGGATCGACCGGGAAATCGGCGATCTCGCGCCGCTTTGGACTCCAGAACAAGTGCATGACGCGATCGCTGCGGTGCACGAGAAGGGCGCTCGCGTCCAAGTCCATACCTTCTGCGAAGAGGCTGTGGCTGATTGGGTCAACGCGGGTGTGGACTGTGTCGAACACGGCACCGGTCTAGACGGCGCGCTCATCGATCAGATGGCGACCAAGAACATTGCGCTGGTGCCGACCCTGATCAATCTCGACAACTTCCCTAAGTACGCCGCCCAGGGCGAGGCGAAGTTTCCGATCTATTCGGCGCACATGATGGCCCTGCACGCTCGTCGGCTGGAGACCATCGGCAAAGCCCGAGAAGCTGGCGTCCAGGTCTACTGCGGCACCGATGCCGGCGGCGTGGTAGAACACGGTCGCGTAGCTGATGAAATCGAGTCACTGACGCGGTTGGGCGGAGCGGAGTTTGCGTTGGGCGCGGCTAGTTGGCGAGCCCGACAGTGGCTTGGGGCCGGGGGCCTGGCGACCGGCGATTCGGCAGACTTCATCGTCTTGGAGGCCGATCCGCGTCAAGACGTGTCAACATTGCGGCGCCCTAAGCTCGTCGTGCTGCGCGGCGCTGCAGTGCATTGATTGGCGTCTAGCCCGCTATTTCTGGCAGACTGGACGATGCAACTGTGCCCAGGGGCCCTCTCATCCCGAACGCACAGGACCCCGCGAAGCTCATCGCGTCCCCACACGCTTTGGTCTTTGCACCCGCATGCGCCAGGCATGTCCTGGCTATTCCAAGGAGAGACCACCCAAGTGGCAACCAAGATTCGTTTGAGGCGGATGGGCAAGATCCGCACGCCGCACTACCGCATCGTCGTCATCGACTCGCGCGCCAAGCGCGATGGTCAGGCCATCGAGGAGATCGGCCAGTACCACCCAAAGTCGGATCCGTCGGAAATCATCGTCGACTCCGAGCGCGCGCAGTACTGGCTCGGTGTTGGCGCCCAGCCGACTGAGGCCGTCGTCGCGATCTTCAAGCGCAGCGGTGACTGGCAGAAGTTCACTGGCGAGAAGAGCCCTGAGGGCATCGAAGAGCAGCCGGCCAAGAAGGACAAGCTGGAGCTGTTCAACGCTGCGTTGGCCGAAGCTGATGACGAGCCGACTGCTGCGGCAATCACCAGCAAGTCCAAGAAGGGCGAAGAGGCTGACGACGCCAGCGAGACCTCAGCTGAGGACGCCGCCGAGCCGGCTGCAGAAGCTGAAGAAGCGAAGGCTGAGGAGCCGGCTGAGGCTGCTGAAGAGCCTGCCGCCGAGGCTGAAGCTGCGGCCGAGGAAGCCTGATGCTCGCCGAAGCGCTGGAACACCTCGTCCAGGGCATCGTCACTAATCCAGATGACGTTCGCGTCCGCGATAAAGATACCCGCAATGGTCGGATGCTCGAGGTGCGCGTCAACCCGGAGGACGTCGGCAAGGTCATCGGCCGTCAAGGCCGCACCGCGACTGCGCTGCGTACTGTGATTCAGGCGTTGGCTGGGCGCGAGAATGTCCGCATCGATTTTGTTGACGTCGACCGCAAACCGCGTCGTCGCTGAACAAAGAAGCATAAAAGTGCCCCGTCCTAGGCGGGGCACTTTGCGTTAACCGGGAGGAAGGCAGATGAGCGTCGAGGTCATCGTCGGCACGCTAGGCCGCGCGCACGGCATTCGCGGCGATATCAGCGTCGATGTACGCACTGACGAGCCCGGGCGGCGATTCGCAAAGGGTGCGGTGCTGCGGATTGAAGGTGATCAGCGCAGCTTCGTCGTCAGATCGATGAAGAATGTCAACGGTCGCACGATCCTGTCGCTGGAGGGCGTCGATGATCGCACCGCTGCTGAGCAGCTAACCGGAGCGGTCTTGGTGACCGATGTTGACGAAGCTGAATTGCCTAGCGCGGCCGAGGAGTTCTTTGACCGCCAGTTGGTCGGTTTGACGGTGCATGATCGGCAAGGTGCCGAGCTCGGTGAGGTCGTCGAAGTCGTGCATGGCCCGGCCCAAGACTTGCTGGTCATTGACGGGGACGGCCAGGCGATGGTGCCCTTCGTCGAACCGCTAGTGCCTGACGTCGACCTCGCAGCCGGACGAATCACCTTGAGTGAAGCTGGTGTGCAGGTCTTTCAATCCGGACGGCAATGACATGCGCATTGACGTCATCTCGATCTTCCCCGACTACTTGCAGCCGCTGCGGTTGAGTCTGCTGGGTAAGGCCATCGCTGACGGAATCATTGACTTGCGCGCCCACGACTTGCGTGATTGGACCCACGATCGGCATCGCACCGTCGACGACACCCCGTACGGTGGGGGAGCGGGCATGGTCATGAAAGCCGAGCCGTGGGGCGAAGCTCTGGACTGGTTGCTGGTTGATCTGGCAGCCGATCAGCGTCTCGCGCGGCCATCGATTGCTCTAGCCGACACGGCAATCGGCGGTGCCACGGCAGTTTCCCGTCCGTACACCACCCAATCGAATCTAGACGTCGACCTGACGCCTTATCCGGCGTCGCATTTCAACGCGCAATCGACGACGCGCAAACCAATTTTGATCTTCACGACCCCTGCTGGCGAGGTCTTCAACCAACGAATCGCCGATGAGCTGGCCGGCGAACCCCAGCTGGCATTCGCCTGCGGCCGCTACGAGGGCATTGACCGACGCGTACTGGATTGGGCTGACGGACCCTTCGATGTGCGCGAATATTCGCTCGGTGATTTCGTGCTGAACGGAGGAGAGGTCGCCGCGATGGCGATGATCGAAGCGATCGTGCGATTGGTGCCCGACGTCATCGGCAACCCCGAATCACTGCTGGAAGAGTCCCATTCAGCCAGCTCAGCGGGGCTATTGGAATATCCCATCTACACCAAACCGGCCACCTGGCGTGGGCTGGATGTGCCAACGGTCTTATTGAGCGGCCATCACGGCAAAGTGGCGCAATGGCGTCAGGAACAATCCCGTCAATTGACCCAAAGCCGGCGTCCTGACCTGCTGAACTGAGCTGCGTTCGGCGGGCAGTGAGAATGTGCTCGCTGATGCCGACACGTCGTCCCGAATTTGCCGAGAAAAGCGCGCTCTGGCGCTGCAGGATAGGTCATCCTAAGCATCCATTCGGCTACTTGCGGGTCTAGACTCGGCATGTGGCGACGAATACAACGACGCAAACGCCAGTGAAGGCGAGGACGCCGCACCAAGCTGCCGTCCGCTCCACGGTGTTTCGCAAAATTTTGATGTCCATTTCCGGACTGTTCATCATCTTGTTCTTGCTGATGCACGCATTCGGCAACATGAAGCTGATCGGCCCGCACGGCGCAGAACACTTTGACGCATATGCGCACTCGTTGCGTACCTTCTTGTATCCGATTCTGCCGGAGAAGTTCTTCTTGAATGTCTTCCGCGCAGTCTTGCTGCTGTGCGCTTTGATTCACATCGAGGCGGCAGTCCGGTTGACGATGCGCGATCGGCAGGCGACTGAGGGACGCGCGCGGTATGTAAAGCGCCGCTATCTGGCGGGCAGCTTCGCGGCACGCACCATGATCTGGTCGGGCGTGCTGATCCTCGTCGGTGGCATCGCACACCTCGCACAGTTCACCTGGCAGGCGATCCGCGTCAGCTATCCCGAAGGAATGACCGACATCGCGCCGCACGCGCGCGTCATCTTGGCCTTCGAGAACTGGTGGGTATGGGCGCTGTACCTGCTGTGGATGGTGCTGATCTGCACGCACATCTACCACGGCTGCTTCAGCGCATTCGTGACGCTTGGCGCCCGCGTGGGTAAAGACAGCAATGCAGTCATCAAGTTCTGCGCCGTCGTCATTGCCTTCGCCCTGCTCATCGGCTTCATGTTGGTCCCGACCTTGATCCTGTTTGGAGTGATCACGCTATGACCGAACAGCATCCGCTGACCGGGGAATTCGTCCCCGGAACTCCCGAGACTGCTGCCCAAGAAAGTGTTGCCGCTGGCACCGAGGCGCTCGGCCAGACTCCGTCAGCCACGCAGGCTGGTTCATCGACGGCGACCATGACGCGCCCCGGCGGCGACGAGTTCTGGACTGTCGGTGAAGACATCCAAGATCAGATCGCTGACACCAGCCTGCCGATCGAGCGAGTCTGGAAAGATCGCCAATTCCGTGCCGCGCTAGTCAACCCGGCTAACCGCCGCAAGATCACCGTCATCGTGGTCGGTACCGGCTTGGCCGGTGGCGCTGCCGCTGCATCGCTAGGCGAGGCCGGCTACAACGTCTTGAACTTCTGCTACCAAGACAGCCCTCGCCGCGCGCACTCGATCGCCGCGCAGGGTGGTATCAACGCAGCGAAGAACTACAAGAACGACAACGACTCGACCTTCCGGCTGTTCTACGACACCGTCAAGGGCGGCGACTACCGTGCTCGTGAAACCAACGTCTATCGCTTGGCCGAGGTTTCGGCGAACATCATCGACCAGTGTGTCGCTCAGGGCGTGCCGTTCGCTCGTGAATACGGAGGCCTGCTCGACACCCGTTCGTTCGGTGGTGTGCAGGTGCAGCGCACCTTCTACGCTCGCGGCCAGACCGGTCAGCAGCTGCTGATCGGCGCCTACCAGGCGTTGGAGCGTCAGGTCGCGGCTGGCACCGTCAAGATGTACGACCGTCACGAGATGCTCGAGCTGATCGTCAAGGATGGTGCTGCTCGCGGCATCGTCGCCCGCGACATGGTCACCGGCGAGATCAAGCCGTTCACCGCGGACGCCGTCGTGCTCGCCACCGGTGGCTACGGCAACGTCTTCTTCCTGTCCACCAACGCGATGGGCTGCAATGTGACGGCCGGCTGGCGTGCGCACCGCAAGGGCGCGCTGTTCGCCAACCCCTGCTACACGCAGATCCACCCGACCTGTATCCCGGTGCACGGCGACACGCAGTCGAAGCTGACGCTGATGAGTGAGTCGCTGCGTAACGACGGACGAATCTGGGTGCCTAAGCGCGCTGAGGACTGTGAGAAGGATCCGCGGGACATTCCAGAAGAAGATCGCGACTACTACCTGGAGCGGATTTACCCGGCTTTCGGCAACCTGGTGCCCCGTGACATCGCCTCGCGGCAGGCCAAGAACATGTGTGACGAAGGTCGCGGTGTAGGCCCGAAGGTCAAGGAGTTCGACGAGAACGGCAACGAGCGCTATATGTCGCGCGGTGTCTACCTAGACTTCTCCGACGCGATCAACCGCCTGGGCAAGGACGGCGTAGCCGCGCGCTACGGCAACCTATTCGACATGTACCAGCAGATCACCGCTGAGGATCCCTACGAGGTTCCGATGCGCATCTATCCGGCCGTCCACTACACCATGGGTGGCGTCTGGGTCGACTACGATCTGCAGACCACCATTCCGGGTCTGTACTGCACTGGTGAGGCGAACTTCTCTGACCACGGCGCTAACCGGCTGGGCGCGTCGGCGTTGATGCAGGGCTTGGCTGACGGCTACTTCGTCTTGCCAAACACCATCAACGACTACCTGGCACAGCACCACGACGGACAGCTGCCCGAGGATGATCCGGCAGTCGTCGAGGCCGTCGAATCGACCCGCGCTCGCATCGAGAAGCTGCTGTCCATCAAGGGCTCGCGTACCGTCGACAGCTTCCACAAGGAACTCGGCAACATCATGTGGGAATACTGCGGCATGGCCCGCAGTGACGAGGGTCTGCGCAAGGCCATCGGCATGATCCGCAAGCTGCGTGACGAATTCTGGCGGGACGTCAACGTCACCGGCATCAACGAGGATCTGAACCAAACCCTCGAGCGTGCCGGCCGCGTCGCGGACTTCATGGAACTCGGTGAGCTGATGTGTATCGACGCGCTGCACCGTCGCGAATCTTGCGGTGGTCACTTCCGCGTCGAACACCAGACCGAGGAAGGCGAAGCGCTGCGTCACGATGACGAATTCCTCTACGTCGGCGCTTGGGAATGGACCGGCGAGGGCAACAAGCCGGTGCTGCACCGCGAACCGCTCGAATACAAGGCCATCGAACTGAAGCAACGGAGTTACAAGTAATGAAACTGACGTTGAGGATTTGGCGCCAGCGCCGTAACGAGGCCAAGGGCCACATGGAGGACTATCAGCTGGATGGCGTCTCCGAGGACATGAGCTTCTTGGAAATGCTGGACCTGCTGAACGAGCAGCTGACCGTGCAAGGCATTGAGCCAGTCGCGTTTGACTCTGACTGCCGCGAAGGCATCTGTGGCATGTGTGGTCTGGTCATCAATGGCACCGCGCACGGTCGAGGCGACTCGCCGGTGCGGACGACCACCTGCCAGCTGCATATGCGGTCGTTCCGTGATGGTGACACCATCACCATCGAGCCGTGGAAGGCCGAAGCTTTCCCCGTCATCAAGGACCTGGTAGTCGATCGCACTGCATTCGACCGGATCATCCAGGCCGGCGGCTTCATTTCGGTCAACACTGGTTCGGCGCCGGACGCACACTCGACTCCGGCCCCGAAGATGCAGGCTGACCGGGCTTTCGATAACGCGACCTGCATCGGCTGTGGCGCTTGCGTCGCGGCGTGCCCGAATGCATCGGCGATGCTGTTCACTTCGGCGAAGGTCACGCACCTGGCGAATCTGCCGCAAGGCCAGCCCGAGCGTTATCTGCGCGTCAAGAAGATGGTTGGCCAGCACGACGCTGAAGGCTTTGGTAACTGCACCAACATCGGCGAGTGCGCCGCGGTCTGCCCCAAGGGCATTCCGTTGGAATCCATCTCGCAGCTCAACCGTGACCTTTGGACGTCGCTGTGGAAGGGTGACGGCAAGTAATTAGTCACCTCGGCAACGAGGCGGCAAGATTTCGTTGACGGGCGCCATGAGCGTGCTGCTCTTGGCGCCCGTCCGATTTTATTTGCGACGCCTCGTGTGCGAGAATTGACGACTGTGCCGGCGCTGGCTCCTGCCACAGGGGGAACGTCTAGCGACGGGGTTACACATTACTAAGACCACCACGAGGTGACCTGTGGCACTGACGAGGAATTGATATGCAAAATCAGCTGATGGCTGCTGTCGAAGCCGACCAACTGAAGTCCGACCTGCCTGAGTTCCGCGCCGGCGATTCGGTGCGCGTCCACGTAAAGGTCGTCGAGGGCAACAAGTCCCGTATCCAGGTTTTCGCTGGCGTCGTGATTGCCAAGAACGGCTCCGGTATTCAAGAGGCCTTCACTGTCCGCAAGGTCTCCTATGGCGTTGGTGTCGAGCGTACCTTCCCGCTGCACTCGCCGATCATCGACAAGATCGAGGTCGAGCGTCGCGGCGACGTGCGTCGCGCCAAGCTGTACTACCTGCGTGGCCTGCACGGCAAGGCGGCCAAGATCAAGGAAAAGCGCGTCTGAGACACTCTGGCGTCCGATCAGATCGCTAGCAGGGGTGCGTAACTAGATGTCGAAAGAATCCGCCGAGGAGACCGTCGACGAGTCAACCCCTGGTGCTAGCGCGGTCGAACGCCCGCAACGTCAACCAATCCGATCAGCCCTCGCCTTCATAGGCGAGGTGCTGCTCGCTATCCTGGTCGCATTAGTCGTCACCTCACTGTTGCGGGTGTACGTCTTCCAGGTGTTCCGCGTGCCGTCTGGGTCAATGGAACAGACCCTGGAATTGCAAGACCGGATCGCTGCGGTCCGAATCGCTGATTGGCAGCGCGGTGATGTCGTGGTCTTTGAAGACGCAAATAATTGGGTCGGCTCACAACCTGGCACGACAAATCCGGTAATCAAGACGCTAGAGAAATTGAACCTGCTGCCAGATTCGACGCAGGGCTACCTGGTCAAACGGGTCATCGGTACCTCTGGAGACAAGGTCACCTGCTGCGATCAGCAAGGACGCATCAGCGTCAACGGTCAGCCGCTGGATGAAGACTATCTGTACAAATTGCCCGACGGCAGCTCGGTCAGTCCGTCTGATTCCCCTTTCGATGTGACAGTGCCTGAAGGCCACATCTTTGTCCTCGGCGACCATCGCAATCGTTCGGGCGATTCACGGCTGCACATCTGTCGTGGTGAGCCCAGCAATGGTTTTATTCCGACTGAGGCCATCGTCGGCCCGGTCAAGCGCGTGATGTTGCCGATTTCTAGAGTCCAAGCGCTGAATACCCCTGCAACTTTCGCCGATGTGCCGCCGCCGAGCGCCAACCCGCCAAAGGACCCCATCCTTGGCGGCGACACGTGTCCAGGATGATCCGACCCGGGAAAGGCATTTATGGCTACGAGCGGGCCTTGATCCGCGCGGGTCTAGGTCCAGTAGCTGGCGCGGATGAGGCTGGTCGAGGAGCTTGCGCTGGGCCATTGGTCGCGGCGGCGGTCATCTTGTCACAACGCCCCAGCCGGCAAATCGAAGGTTTGAAAGATTCCAAACTGCTCAGCGCGCGCCAACGCGAATCATTGTTTGAGCAAATCATGGTCAAAGCTGATGCGGTCGCCTGCGTCGAGATCAGTCCCAGTGAATGCGACGAATTGGGCATGCATGAAGCTGATCTGCAGGGTCTGCGTCGTGCCTTGCTGCAGCTTGATCCGACACCTGGCTTTGGTTTGACTGACGGCTTTCACGTCAGCGGCTTGCCCTTTGCGTCGTTGGCGGTATGGAAAGGCGATCAGGTCAGCGCATGCGTCGCGGCGGCGTCAATTGTCGCGAAGGTGACTAGAGATCGACTGATGACGGGCTTGGACGCAGCCCATCCGGGCTACGGATTTGCTGAACACAAGGGCTATTGCACCGCAGAACATCAAGCTGTCTTGGACGAATTGGGGCCATGCGTACAGCATCGGATGTGTTTCGATAATGTGCGCCGCACAGTTCGCGGCGGTGCCGCTGACGGATCACCGGGGAGCCGATAGAGTGGGGGGACTATGAGCGCCGACGACCTGGAAGCCTACGAAAGCAAGCTCGAGCTTGAGCTTTACCGGGAATATAAAGACGTCATCGACATTTTCACTTATGCAGTCGAGACGGACCGGCGTTTTTATTTATGCAATGTCGTAGATCTCAAGGTACGCACTGAAGGTGCGGAAGTGTTTTACGAGGTTTCGATGGGTGACGCGTGGGTGTGGGACATGTATCGGCCCGCGCGCTTCGTCAAATCTGCCAAGGTCTTGACGTTCAAAGATGTCTCGATCGAAGAGATTCAACACCGCGAGCTAGAGGTGCCAGACAACTAGACGCGTGAGCTGTGGAAAAGACTTATTCTCGGACTTTTACTGTGGATAAGTGAAAAATTTCATTGCCGCTGATCATAGTTCCTGCGGAGGTGGTCGGCGTGCTGACGAGTTTGCACACACTTGACGCGAGAACCCAGATCGGTCAGAACGGCGAAGAGCTAGTCGCCGAATATTTGCTGTCACTGGGGTGGCAGATCGTGGACAGAAATTGGCGCTGCGAGCTGGGCGAGATCGATTTGGGCTGTCTGGAGCCAAGCCCGATTGGATTGCCACGCGCGGTCGTAGTCGAAGTCAAGACCCGAACCGGCACGGGTTTCGGAACGCCACTGGAGGCGATCACCGCTGACAAGTTGGCCCGGTTGAATCGATTAGCCAGCCGCTGGGTTGGGCAATTAACCCACCCGTATGCGGGATTGCGTGTAGACGCAGTCGGGGTGCTGCAGCGCAGAGGTTCCCGTCCACAGTTGGAGCACGTGCGGGGGCTGCGATGAGCGCTAGCGCATGGTCTGTTGCGTTGCTTGGTGCAGACGGCGTGCTCGTCGAAGTGGAAGCCGCGCTCGGTGCTGGACTGCCTAGGACCGTCTTGGTGGGGCTGCCAGACACTGCACTGTATGAAGCCCGTGATAGATGCCGGGCTGCGGTGGCGGGCGCCGGGCTAGCTTGGCCCGCCCAATTGTTGACGATCAATCTGACACCAGCCAGCCTGCCCAAATCAGGTAGTCACTACGACTTGGCCATCGTCGCAGCGGTATTGGCGTGCTCGAAAATAGTCCCCAGCCAGATCGCCGCCAGTTCGGTGCTGCTGGGCGAGCTAGGTCTTGACGGACGGGTGCGGCGCGTCAACGGCGTGCTGCCAGCCTTGCTGGCCGCCCGGAAAGCGGGTTTCGATCGGGCGATCGTTCCGGCCGAACAGTTGGCGGAAGCAGAACTAGTGGCAGGTATGACGGTCTGGGGTGCGGCGAATCTGTCTGATTTAGTCGAAATCTTGCATGGCCGGCCGGGAGCCGATCGAATCGTGGCCCCGTCAGCTATCCCGGAAGATTCGGTTGATCTGAAAGATCTCAACGATGTTCGTGGTCAAGCCGAAGCGGTGCAAGCGCTGATCGTGGCGGCAGCCGGCGGCCATCATCTGCTGCTGCATGGCGCACCTGGTGTCGGAAAGACGATGCTCGCTGAACGTCTGCCAGGACTGTTGCCGCAGTTGAGTGTTGAAGAGTCGCTGGAAGTCTCTGCACTGCATTCGTTGGTCGGTCACGATTTGAACCGCGGACTCATCACCCGACGGCCCTATTCAGCGCCGCACCACAACGCGACTGTTCCTTCTTTGATCGGTGGTGGTTCAAAGATCGCTAAGCCGGGAGCGATCTCCTTGGCGCATCGTGGCGTCCTGTTCTTGGACGAAGCAGCGGAGTTCTCTCCGCAATGTTTGGACGCATTGCGCACACCGCTTGAGTCCGGTCAGGTGACGATCGCCCGCTCGCAGGGCATGGTGCGTTTCCCAGCTCGTTTTCAGTTGGTCATGGCGACCAATCCTTGCCCATGCGGACGTTACGGCAGTTTCTCGGGCCAACCGTGCAGCTGTGCGCCGTTCGCAATCCGTCGATATCAACAACGGCTGTCAGGGCCGATAGTGGATCGGATGGACATTCAGGTCCATATGCAAGGCGAACTGCAGGGCATGGCAGAGTCGCAATTGACTGCGGCGCCTGATTCTGCGTCAGTAGTCGAGCAGGTCACCGTCGCGCGTGAACGACAACGTCATCGGCTTGGGGAGCTGGATTGTTCAACCAATGCGGAAGTGCCAGGTCCGCAGCTGCGTAAGATGACGCTGCCAGATGGGTGGCGGCTGGTCGAGGCCGGTCTAGCTCGAGGTGAGATCAGTGCGCGCGGCGTCGACAAGGTGCTTCGAGTTGCCTGGACGGTCGCCGACCTAGCCGGGCATGACGTGCCTACCAAGCAAGACCTCATGACGGCGTACGCGATGCGTCGATCAGATCAGGCGGTTGCGGTATGAGTGGCGCATATTGGTCGACTGAACGAGCCTCTAGGGCGGCATTGACGGCCGTCTGCGTGCCCGGAGACTCCCGCCTGCACGATCAGCTCGAGCAGCTCGGCGCAGCCGAGCTATTGGCCGGGCTGCGGGAGTCCAAAGCCGACAATCAATGGACCAGGCGGGCACGAATCGTGGACATCGACGCCATGATTGCCACTGCTGCAGGGTTGAAGATGCGCTTCGTCATGCCTAGCGACGATGAGTGGCCAAACAGACTAGATGATCTTGACCATTGCGCGGAAGTGGGCGGCATGCGCGGGCGCCCGATCGGACTTTGGGTGAGAGGCGCGGGTCATCTTGCTCAATCGACTGAGCACAGCATCGCTATCGTCGGTGCTAGAGCCGCGACTAACTACGGAGCGTCGATCGCGACTCGGATCGCACACAATTTGAGCGACGGCACCCTGGCGGACTACTGCGTCATATCTGGTGGCGCGTATGGCATTGACGCTGCCGCACATCGCGGCGCGATGCTCGCAGGCACAACCGTGGGAGTTTTCGCGGGCGGACTGCATGAACCGTATCCCAAAGCCAATAGCGCGCTATTTGACCGCATGGTCGCACAGCATGTCGTCGTATCAGAGGCACCACCTGGATCAGGACAGACCAAACCAGGATTCTTGGCTCGAAATCGGCTGATCGCTGCAATGGCAGAAGCCACCATCGTCATCGAAGCCGCAGCTCGATCGGGAGCTTTAAATAGCGCTGCCTGGGCTGACGCACTGAGCCGTCCGGTGCTCGCATTTCCAGGGCCAGTTAACTCTCAGACGTCGGTCGGCTGCCATCGTTTGATCAGAGATCAGCGCGCTCAGTTGGTCAGTGACGAACGAGACATCTTGGCCATGCTTTCGCCGGTCAGCCCAGATCATGAATGTGTGGTTGACGGGGAACCTCGTCCGATCGACGGTCTCGACCGAGACACCTTAGCCGTGCATGAAGCCCTGCCTGCTCGCGGGACGAGATCTGTTGACGAGATCGCGTTACGAGCTGGATTGCGTTCAACACAGGCGATGGCGATCTTGGCTGAACTAGAACTGCTCGGCATGGCGGCCCGAAATGAGCAGCACCGCTGGCGACTTAAACGATCAGCCAATGGAGTGGTTCCCATGGCGGGCTAGCAGGCTAGCTAGCGGCGTGACGACTTTCACATCAGTTGAGCGAAGGTGCTGGCGTGCTGACCCGTCAAGCACAATGTCGTCATGGCTTGGTACGCGAAAGATCGTCGGCAACGCTCCCGGCAATTTTTTGACGACATCGTCATGGCAGTTTGGACCGCCTTTTGGGGATTAGCTGCGTGGTTGACTTATCGGCTAATTCGCGCCAGCGGCGCTCCGGCCCGTTCGTTGTCAAGGATGGCAGCCGAACAGGAACAAAGCTTTAACGGCTACGCCGAGCGCATCGCCAAGGCTCCAGCTATCGGCGAGACGGTACGTCAGCCAGTCGATCAGCTAGCTCGCGTCTTTGATCAGGTTGGAGTTTTCGCAGACAACCAAATTCGGCTCATCGAGCGCGTCGCGGTGGCGGGCGGTGGATTGGTGTTCGCAATCCCGGTCGCGATCTGGTTATTGCGCTGGCTACCAGGTCGCGTCGCTTTCGCGAGGCGCTCTGCGGCCGCACAACGATTCATTAACTCGGCTGAGGATCTAGATTTGTTCGCGTTGCGTGCTATGGCCGTCGCACCCATGACCGAGCTAGCAAAGATCAGTGACGATCCGGTCGGAGACTGGCGACGGGGTGACGAACAAGTCATCGGTCAACTGGCGGATCTTGCACTGCGCCGGGAGGGACTGAGCTGGTCGGACGACAAGACGCGACGGAAATCTATCCGCTGACCACTGGAGCACCGGACGGGCTCTGAATTAAGCCTGGAAAACCTGCAATGACCTGGATAGATGAAACACTGGATGAATCCGCCTAGTTAGTTAGGAACTGGAAATGTCTTTGAAAATGCCCAAATCTTGTCTGGTCGCGTTCTCGGTAATCGCCTTAGGCGCGACTGCGTGCAGCGGTGACGCCGATGAGAAGACCAGCGAGAGCCCGGCCCCCGCGCCAGCAACTACGACCGTGCAAGCGCCCGCGAGCACAGTCCAGCAAGAACCCGCGCCCACGGTCACCGTGACCCAGCAAGAAACCGCGCCAGCGCCGCAGCCAACCCAACCCGCGCAGCCGCCCCAGCAACCAGCCTTCCCAACGGGGCAACTAGTGGACAGCGCTATCTTCAAGCAGGGCCCGAACTATTACTGGACCTCACCGACCGGACGTATCTTCTGCGGGGTCATGGAAATGCAAGGTGAGGGTTACGTGGTGGCCGGTTGCCAGATCAACGCTCCGTCGCAGGCGTGCGGCGACGACCCGAACGTGCGCCAACCAATGGTCATTTGGGGCACTGAACCAAATCTCCAGAACACTTGCACTACGCAGGGCGTCTTCGCGTTTCCAGATTCACCCGCGTTGGCCTACGGTCAACAAATCAACATCGGTTCTTTCACCGCGGTTTCGCAACAAGACGGCATCTATATGCGCAACACCAAGACCGGTGAAGCATTCAGCATCGCTGTTGAAGGTGTCAAGACCTTCACTGCCTAGCCCGTCGTCGCAATACCCCACATAGCGGCATGCCGTCACTGACCCTTGCTGAAGGCGATGTCGGGAACGAAGTGCCAGCAAGAGTTCTTGGCACACATAACCGTGGGTATTTCCGCAGTGCGGTGAAATCCACGGACCGCAAAGCTCGAAGCGAATGTTGCCCATAAAAAGGGACCCCGCCTGAAATCAGGCGGGGTCCCTTTTGGGCTACTGTTACTCAGCTGCGTCTTCGCGGCGGCGACGCATCACTAATCGTGCCAACCCGCCACCGAGTAGCAGTAGCGCACCGCCAGCCAGCAGACCTTGTGATCCGCCGGTCTTGGGCAGATGAGGCGGTGGGGTCCGGTCATTCTTGATGACGAGGTTGGCATTATTCAGCGCGGTCGCGAGGGCGGCGGAGTCACTGATCAAGATGCCATTCGCGACTGTCACCTTGGTCTGTCCGGAATTCAGTCGGTAGCCATCCGGAGCCTCGGTTTCAACCACGAAGAAGTCGCGGAAGATGGTGCCCGGATCAACCTGCTGAGCCTGCGGGACCGCCGTCAGATACAAGCCTGGGAAGCGGACGATACCGTCAGCGTCCGAGGTCGCCTTGGCTAGTGCGGCACCGGTGGCCTTGCCCTTGGCGTCAGCGGCGTAGATTTCGAACTCGGCACCAGCCAAGCCCTTGCTGCTGCTGGAGTCGACCTTGAGCAGCGCGTGCTCACCGTAGACGGCTTTGCGCTTGGGTTCGAAGTCCGGCGGCGGGTTGTCGTAAGGGTTTTTCTTCCAATCTGCGTGCGGCTCGAAGTCATTTTGAACCGGGATGTAGCGGTTCTCGATGACACCGTTGCGTTCACGCTTCGGTGTCTACCCTGCCTGCGGTGGCTTGCTGCAGTGATCACGCGCAATTTCAATTGGTCAGCCAAAAGTCGTCTTGGATGCGCAATGCGCACCCAGCAAGAGCTGCGTTCGAGCCTTGAACCTTGATTGCTGACGAGTCTTACGAATAGGTCGTCCCCAGTCGCTGAACGGATCGCTGGCATAGTGGTAGGTAGGCATAGATCGAAGGAGTTCCCAGTGCAAGCAAAATTTTCCCGCATAGCGATTCTCGCTAGCGTGGTTGCGTTGATTGCGGTGTCGTCAGGCTGTTCTACTGGCGAATCTGATTCATCTTCTCCGCAGCCGGTCAACTCCTCGACGGTGCAAGCTCCAGCGTCAACCAAGTCCCCTCAACCGACGACAAGTTCGACTGCTACTGAGCACTCGACGACAACTCCTGTGGAGCAGTCGACGCCGGCTGCGGCGTCCTTCCCCGCCGGAATGTCGGTCGATAGCTCCAATTTTCAACAAGGTGAGGGCCATTACTGGACATCACCCAGCGGTCGCATCTACTGCGGTGTGCAGCCAACGCCCGAGTACATGCTCGCTGGCTGTCAGATGGCTTCGGCGCTGCCTGAATGCGGCCCTGATTACACCAGCAGTGCTCCGCTCGTACAGTTCGCAGAGCGTGCCATTTTGACGCGTACCTGCACCACCCAAGGAATCTTTGTCCGTGAGGACGATCGGGTGCTCGAATATGGCCAGCAGATTGACGTCGGCCCATTCACTGCGGTCTCCCAGCCTGATGGCATGTACATGCGGCATCGCGAAACCGGTGAGGCGTTCAGCATCGCTATCGAAGGAATTCAGACTTTTAAGACAGCTGTCTAGTCACGAGTTCATAGCACCCGGCGGCCGATCGAGTTGTGGCTGTCGCGCCGAGTAATGCCAAGGGGTCGCGGCAATGCGCCCGCTCGCAAGATAAAAGCAGCTCAGCGGCTGTGCTGTAGGTCTGGAAACTGTTAACGAATCTGCGCTTTGTCGCCCTTAGTTTGGGCAAAGCGATCATCGGCACGTGGCCTAGTGATGTTTGTTGTTTCCGCTCGTCAAAGCCACATTCTGTGGTGTCCGAGAGAGGACTTGAACCTCCACGCCCTATAACGGGCACTAGCACCTCAAGCTAGCGCGTCTACCTATTCCGCCACCCGGACTCGTCCCCGAAAGGACAGCCTGTACAACATAGCACCACCTAGCCCATTGCGACGAACTCAACCGAAACTCGCGTCTTCTGAGATTTGGCTGCTTGCGGCAGACTCGACGATATGGATCCGGCTACTGAGTACATGGTCTCCGTCGAGCTGTTAGAGCAGCTCAATAGCCGGATTGAATACGAACAAAAGCGCATTGACCTGACCAATCGCATCACCAATAAGCAAGCCTGGCGGATCCTTGCTGACGAGGCCGGCCGCGGCGACTGGGAACTAATGCGCGTTCGACGCTATCGCGATGGCCGTCGTACGGCCTGGATGCGTCGAAAAATCATTCGTAGCCGACTGACGATCGTCAAGTAGTGGCGAATCGTCTCAGGTTCGGCTGTCAGCTAGCGTCCGCGCGCAGCTGATTTGCCCCGCCGGTGACGTCGTCGAGGGCGCTAATGATCTCGGCTGGCAGAGTCTGCTCTGCCAGTTCCAAGTATGGCTTCAGCTGGTCTGTGTTCCGGGCACCCAGTAGCGGGGCGGTGACGATCGGGGCGTCGCGCACCCATAAGAAAGCCACCTGGGCAGGCGATAGCTGCAGGCCTTTGGCGGCGGTGGCGACGGCATCACAGACTGCTCGCGATCGAGCGTCTAGATATGGCTCGACGAACCAGGCCAGTTCGTCGCGTCCGGCGCGGGAATCGCGCGGTATCGCGGTGGCATATTTGCCGGTCAACACACCACGACCAATTGGCGACCACGGAAAAAACCCCATGCCATGGTGGGCCACTGCTGGCAGCACTTCGATCTCAGCGCGACGCGCGAGCAGCGAATATTCAACCTGGGCGCTAACCAGTCGGGCGCGTCCAGGCACCGCGGTTTGCCAAGCTGCAGCAGAACCGATCTGCCAGCCGATGAAGTTGCTGACGCCGACGTAGCGCGCCATGCCGGAGCTGACCGCGTGGTCTAGTGCGGCGAGGGCCTCGTCTAACGGATCGTCGCCCCAGGCATGCACCTGCCAAATATCGACGTGATCGGTGCCCATCCGGCGCAACGATTCAGCTAAATCGCTCAGCAGGGAAATGCGGGAATTGTCGACGATGGCTTGTCCGTCACGGATCGCAAAGCCAGCTTTGGTGGCGACAACCAGATCGTCACGAGCCACATCAGTACGCAGCACTCTGCCGATCATTTCCTCGGCATGCCCGGCCGCATAGGCGGGTGCAGTATCGATCAGATTGCCGCCAGCGTCGACGAAATCGCGAATGAGATCACGAGCCTCGGTCAGCGTCGTCGTCGATCCCCAGGTCATCGTCCCCAAACCAAGGGGTGACACGCTCAGCCCGCTGCGGCCCACCTTGCGCCGGATCATGGCCCGCATCCTGAGGTAAGTGCCGCGTCTGGGGACAAGGCTCCGGTCAGCAGCAGCGCCGCGATCAACGCCGCCAATCCGATGCGATAGACGACGAATCCAAAGAAGCTGTTCTGGCTGATGAAACGCAGTAGCCAGCCGATCACCAGATAGCCGACTACGCCCGCGATCAGTGTCGCGACGATCGTCGGACCCCAGGAGACGCAGGCGTCATCGCCGATGTCTTTTAGCTTGAAAAGTCCGGAGGCGAACACTGCCGGGATCGCGAGCAGGAACGAATATCGAGCAGCAGCTTCTCGCGAGTAGCCCATGAACAGACCCGCTGAAATCGTTCCGCCAGAGCGGGACACGCCTGGAATCAACGCCGCCGCCTGCGCCAGACCGAAGATGATGCCGTCGATCCAATTTAGATCTTTGAGCTGCTTGTCGCCGCGTCGCATCGCGTGTCGGTCAGCGAACAGTAAGACCAGACCCACACCGGCGAGCATCGCGACGGTGATCCAAAGGTTTCGTAGGTGCGTGTCGATAGCGTTTTCGAACAAGATCCCGAGAATGCCGATCGGCAGTGAGCCGATGATGACTAGCCAACCCATCCGGGCGTCTGGATCATCGCGCGGAATCTTGCCGGCGATCGCAAGCGCCCAATTTTTGATGATGTGGACGATGTCGCGCCAAAAAAAGATCAGTACCGCAGTTTCGGTGCCCAATTGGGTGACCGCGGTGAAAGCGGCTCCGGGATCGCGACCAGCGAAGAACAATTGCCCGGTGATCAGCAGGTGCGCTGACGAGCTGATTGGCAAAAATTCCGTCAAGCCCTGTACGAGGCCTAGAAAGATCGCTTCGAACCAGCCCACGCGTCCATCCTGTCTGTGAAAGATCTAGTTTCGACCTCGAGGGACGCATATGCAGCCCGACGAGGCCGTCAAGCAGTTTACGTCGCAAGCGCCGCGTTTAGGTTCAAGCCTCGGCTAGTGGCTGCACATCGACTCCTGCAAGCTGCTGGAATGGCTAGCTGACCTTGATCCTAAGCGCGGGCTAGTAGGTTTGCTGTCATGCACGCCAATGACTCCCTCGTCTCCTGGCCGCGGCCAGCCATCCCCGCGCTACCGGCTGCGTCGCCAGGCAGCGTCCCAGATCGGATCTCGATCTTCGATAGCGCTGCTGATCGCGTCCGGACGGTGGGACCTGCCGAGGGCACTGCGCGGCTTTATGTCTGTGGCATCACGCCCTATGACGCGACCCATCTGGGGCATGCCTTCACCTACTTGACTTTCGATCTGCTGCAGCGGGCGTGGCTAGACGCGGGCTTGGACGTCCAATATGTCCAAAATGTCACTGACGTGGACGATCCGCTGCTGGAACGCGCGACGCAGATCGGCGTCGACTGGCGCGAATTAGCCGCCGACCAGACGGACCTGTTCCGCTCCGACATGACGGCGCTGCGCATCATTCCACCAGACGACTATGTCGCCGCGACACAGACTATTGACGAGGTCGCGGAGCTGATTGAACAGCTGCGCGGACGCGATCTGGTCTACCAACTCGACGACGAATATCCCGACTGGTATTTCCGCTGCTCTCAGGCGGCTGCTTTCGGTCAGGTCGCCCATCTTGACCGGGACGGCATGCTGGCTGAATTTGCTGAGCACGGCGGCGACCCGGAACGTCGAGGAAAAGAAGATGAACTGGACTGCCTGGTGTGGCGGCAGGCTCGTCCAGGTGAACCGTCGTGGCCCAGCACCTTGGGTGAGGGTCGGCCAGGTTGGCACATCGAATGCACTGCGATTGCGCGTAATCGGCTCGGCAGCAATTTTGACGTGCAAGGTGGGGGACGTGACCTGATCTTCCCACACCACGACATGTGTCATGCCGAAGGAACCGCGGTCAATGGCGAACCATTCGCGGATGCCTATGTGCACGTCGGCATGGTGGGCTATCAAGGCGAAAAGATGAGTAAGTCGCTGGGCAATCTTGAGCTCGTCTCGCGGTTGATCTCGTCAGGTTTTGATCCGATGGAAGTGCGTCTAGCGTTGCTGACCCACCATTTCCAAGAGGACTGGGAATGGTTCGCCACCGACATGGACGTAGCTCGCCGCCGCGCCGACGCCTGGCGTGCCGCCTTCCGTGCCGAATCGGGCACCTCGTCGGCTCCCGTCTTGGCGGATCTGCGCCGCGCAATGCGTACCAATCTCAATGCGCCCCAAGCGCTCGCCGTGGTCGATGAATGGACTTCCGCCGTGCTCGCCGGTGACGGTGACGACCCGGATGCGCCTGGTCAAGTGGCGCAGATCGTCGATGCGCTCCTCGGTGTGCACTTCGATGGCAAGGCAGAACCTCAAGCCCAGATCGCCTGAGCAGTCGACTCGAGCCACGGTCAAATTAGATGCGCGCATGCCGAAACTGACGAGGGATTTCTTCGCACGACCAGCCGATGAGCTCGCCCCAGATCTACTCGGCTGCTTGGTCGTCGCTGGGGATGTCACGCTGCGCATCACCGAGGTCGAGGCCTATCTAGGCGCAGCAGATCCGGGCTCGCACGCCTATCGCGGGCAGACCGCGCGCAACCAGACGATGTTCGGCCCAGCCGGGCTGCTCTATGTCTATCGCCACATGGGCTTGCATAGCTGTTGCAATGTCACCGCCGCTGAGCCCGGCGTCGGCGAGGCGGTCTTGCTGCGCGCCGGCCAGATCCTTGACGGCCTCGAGTCAGCACGAGCCAACCGAAACGCGCGCGGGGTGACTAAAGCTGACCGTGATCTGGCCCAAGGGCCGGGGCGGCTCACCGTCGCATTGGGCATCGACTGGCTCGACGACGGCCTCGATCTATGCGCTGCCGATTCGCCGATCTACCTCGAAGCTCGACGTGAGGTCCCGCGCCGGATCGCTCGCGGTCCGCGGATTGGGCTACGTCCAGAAGCCACCGAACCGCCAGAATTCGCACTGCGCTTTTGGATCGCTGACGACCCCACGGTCTCTGGTCCTGCCCGGTTGAACCGAGTCGCGGCTGACTAGCAGAAAAGCCTGATGTCAGCTTTCTCCAAGCGGCTCGGGCATCAGGACTTCGTCTTCACCACCATGATTCGGTGCTGGACGGGCAATCCCAGCGACGGCATAGACCTCAGCCTCGTCCAGGGTTTCGCGTTCCATCAGCGCGTCAGCGATCGCGTCTAGCTTGGCGCGATGCGTCTTTAGCGTCTCGATAGCCTCGTCATGACAAGCAGAAATGATGGCTCGCACCTCATCATCGACGTCCCGCAGCGTAGCCTCCGAGATGCCGAGTTGACGGGGATCAGCGTCGTCGGTCAACACCATGACAGGCCCGACCTTCTTGCTCATGCCCCACTTACCGACCATCTGGCGGGCGATCGCGGTCGCTTGTCGCAGGTCTGATTCGGCGCCAGTGGTGACGACGTCATAGATGACTTCTTCAGCGGCCATGCCGCCCAGCGCGCCCACGATGCGACCGCGCAGATAGTCCTCGTCGTAGCCGTAGCGGTCGGTGTCCGGGGTCGACAGCGTGACGCCAAGCGCCTGCCCACGGGGAATGATCGACACCTTGCGCACCGGGTCCGCGCCCTTACGCAGCATGCCGAGCAGCGCGTGACCGCCTTCGTGATAGGCAGTACGGCGACGTTCGTCGTCAGGGATGACGACCGAACGCGCGACGCCCAGCTGAATCTGCTCCAGCGCATTCATGAAATCAGCTTGATAGACCTTGGTGTCTTCGCGGCGCGCAGCTTGCAAGGCAGCTTCATTGGCCAGATTCGACAGATCAGCGCCCGTCGCGCCTGGCGTGCTAGCTGCCACCCGCACCAAGTCCACGTCATCGGCTAACGGAATTTCTCGGGTATGTACCCGCAAGATCTCCGCACGGCCCTTCTGATCGGGCGGGCTGACGGTGATCACCCGGTCGAAGCGGCCCGGCCGCGTCAAGGCCGGATCCAGCACGTCAGAGCGGTTGGTGGCAGCCATCACCACGACACCCTCGGTGCCGTCGAAGCCGTCCATCTCGGTCAAGATTTGGTTCAGTGTCTGTTCGCGTTCGTCATTGCTGCCCATCGAACGGCTCGAACCGCGGGCGCGGCCGATCGCGTCGATTTCGTCAATGAAGATGATCGCTGGCGCGACCTTGCGGGCCTCGTCAAAGAGTTGACGGACACGCTGGGCGCCGACGCCGACGATCATCTCGATGAACTCAGATGCCGAGGCGCTGAAGAAAGGCACGTCAGCTTCGCCGGCGGTCGCTCGCGCCAGCAGCGTCTTGCCGGTGCCTGGTTGCCCTTCTAGCAGCACACCTTTCGGTGCGCGAGCGCCGACCCGACGATATTTGTCGGGATTCTTGAGGAAGTCGACGATCTGCCCGACCTGTTCTTCGACCTCATCGATGCCGGCTACGTCAGAGAAATTGACGCGTACCTGAGACTTCTCGATGGGCTTCATTTCCCGACGCAGCATGCCGCCTGGACCATTAGCAGCGATCTTGCGGAAGGCCCAGATCGTCACGCCGATGATCAGACCCCACACGAGCAACGAAGACAGCAAGTTCAACCATGGGCCGCGCTGATCGACGACCGGAGTAGCGCGCACCGTGGCGCCATGTTGATCGAGTTTGGTCAGCAAATCGTCTTGCGCGAAAGTCGGCCGTTCGGTCACAAACTTTTGATATTTCTCGTCTTCTTGCTTGCTGCGACGTGCTCGATCTTCGTCTTGCTCTTCGGTGGGCAGCGGGGCCTCATTCTTGAGCTCGCCTTGGATCGTGTCGCCGCGGGCATAGACTTCTTTGACGTTGCCAGCCTCGACTTGGGTGACGAATTCGCTGTAGGCGATGGTCGGGGGAGCATTGCGGCTATCGGTCCAGTTGAATAAACCCAGCAAGATCAGCAGCACCCCCAGCGCGGCCAGCCAAAAACCCCAAGTCGCACGGGGCTTGTTCGGTTTCTTGTCTGGGTCGCTGGGGGAGTCTGGCAGGCCCTCAGTACGCCAGGGTCGAGGTGCGTCCAACGGAGGCGGACCGCCAGGTGCCGACGAGCGCGGCGGATTGGGTTTGCTGGCATTGGGGGCAGGTGACTTAGCTGCGGACGAGACCTGGACGCTGTCAGCGTCGTCGGGTACGCCTGGGTTGCGGGCTGAGTGCGGGGCGCGTTGGCTCACTGGCTGACCTCATCTGATCTAAGAAATCATCTGACCTAGAAAATTCAGAGACGACCTGTAATGCTAGTTGGCCGGCAAAGTGCAGGTGGATCTATGCACAGTCAATGTGAGCATTGACCGGCTGCGGCGTGGGCGGCACGTCATGCTGCCGCCAAAAGGGGAGCTGTCTCTTGGCCGAGGCGTGGGGCAACTGAGACCGCAGCGCAGCTGGCGGCGTCAGTGGGCTAGGCTCGCGGACTGTGAGCAAGAGCTTCGAGCAGCTATTCGCGCAACTGCAACAGATTGCCGTCGACCGTCCCGAAGGATCATCGACGGTAGCCAGATTGGACGCGGGCGTGCATGCGATCGGCAAGAAGATCGTCGAAGAAGCCGCTGAAGTGTGGATGGCTAGCGAATATGAGGGCCGCGAAGCTGCCGCCGAAGAGATCAGCCAATTGCTTTATCACTTGCAGACGATGATGGTGAAGCTCGACCTGAGCCTAAATGACGTCTACCGCTACCTGTGAGGACTCGAACATGTTGAAGATCGCGATTCCGAACAAGGGCGCGCTAGCCGAGTCAGCAACCAAATTGCTGAAGGATGCCGGCTATCGGCAGCGCACCGATCCCAAGGAATTGGTCTTGCTCGATGAACACAATGACGTCGAGTTCTACTACTTGCGACCGCGTGATATCGCCGTCTATGTCGGCGAAGGCACGCTGGACCTGGGCATCACAGGACGAGACATGCTCGTTGACTCCGGCGCGAACGCCAAGGAGTTGATGGCGCTGGGTTTTGGGCGCTCGAAGTTCCGTTTCGCTGCTCCTGCCGGCGGACAATGGACTTTGGACGACTTGCAGGGCAAACGCATCGCGACCAGCTATCCCGGGCTGCTGGGCGGCTATCTGATTGAGCGAGGCATCGACGCCCGGCTGATCAATCTGGACGGCGCCGTCGAATCGTCGATTCGCTTGGGCGTCGCCGACGCGATCGCTGATGTCGTCGAGACGGGTTCCACATTGCGCAAGGCTGGGCTTGAACTGTTTGGCGATGTGATTTTGGCCAGCGAAGCGATCTTGATTCAACAAGCCGCAGCCGACCCGCACAGCCAGGCCGTCGAACATCTCATGCAGCGAATCTCCGGGGTGCTAGTGGCCCGCGACTACGTCTTGATGGACTATGACGTGCCCGTAGAACTGCTCGATCAGGCCAGTGCGCTCACCCCTGGGTTGGAGGCCCCGACGGTCTCGCCACTCGGTAAGGAGGGCTGGGTCGCGGTGCGTTCATTGGTTAAGGCTGACGGCACCCAGGAATTGATGGACGACCTCTACGAGCTGGGCGCGCGTGGCATTCTCGTCACCGAATTGCGAGCCTGCCGGCTGTAAGCCGACATGCCTACCGAAAATTAGTGCCGCAGGAGTCGTGCTGAGGCCGAGTTTGCCTACTTAGCGAATCACAGACCGTGCTTGTTCATGATTTGCGTGATCTCAGGATCACTGCTGGCCGGCCGCGGTGCAGCGGCAGGCTTCTCCGGGGCAGCTGCGGGAGCTTCAGAGCGCGAGCGGCGACGAGCGGCACGTTGCTTTTCCATTTCACGCAGCTCACGATCCGCCCGAGCCATCCGCACCTCAGAGCGCGTCTTGACCGGGATGAGCCGGCCAATGACGACGACCACCAGACCCACCACCGCCAATCCTGCGCCCCACATGACAGGTTGGGACGGCGGGGTGCGCATGAACCAATCAATTAGACTGCGCACGCCATTGATCAGCAATTGCATCCAGCCCAATAAAGCCAGACCGACGATCATCGTCACCAGACCAAGGCCGACGACGATGAACCTGGCGCTGCGGCGGTTCGAAAAACCGATGACCATGTAAAGCAGCGCCACGATTCCCAGCGCCACGCTCACCAAAATGACCAGCATTGTGTCGGACATGGGCTCAAGCTTTGCACACGACGAGCGCTTTGACTGGTTGCCGCCACGTCGCGCGCGGATACTTTTCCTCACGATGTGACTGCGTTCGATAGCTCAAAGTCTGTGCTGCGCGCCTGACCATTGAGCCAGTCAGGCATAATGAGGGAGTTCACTTGGACGCCTCGTCGGCTGCCAGGGGAGCGCTGGGACGTCAAGTTGAGGAGTTGGGCTATGCAAAGTCGTTTCGCCAGCGGGGTCGCCGTCGGCATCGCAGCTGCGCTGATCACTGGCTGTAGTGGCGGCCAAGACGGCGGCCAGCCACCGAACTCGACTGCTGCTCCCAGCACCGTCACCAATGCGGACCCGCAGGCCACCATCAACGTCGGCATGACCTTGGAACCGACCGGCTTAGACATCTTCACCACCGCCGGCGCTGCACTAGAGCAAGTCGAGATCGGCAATGTCTATGAAGGGCTCGTCCGACGCACTCACGACGGCCGCCTGGAGCCGCTATTAGCCTCCGAGTGGCAGATTTCTGACGACGCGCTGCGCTATGTCTTCACGCTGCGGCCCGACGTCAAGTTTTCTGACGGCCAGATCCTGCACGCTGACGACGTCGTCGATTCGCTAAGCGAGCCGTGCGGCGCGGCTTGCGGCGCGCCGGCGGACAAAGCCAGCGACCGGATGAGCGCAGTGCAATCCATCACCGCTGAAGGCAGTGACAAGGTCGTCATCACCTTGGCGCGCCGGGATTGGCGGCTACTGGATAGCCTGTCCAGCGATATCGGCTTGGTGCGGCCAAAACGGCACGATGTCGATTTGGCAAAGCAGACTAATGGCACCGGACCCTATGAAATCACTAATTGGCAGCAGGGCTCGTCAATTACATTGACCCGTCGCGATGACTATTGGGGCGCGAAGCCGGTCAACAAGACTGTCATTTTCCGCTTCTACAAAGACCGTGCTGCTGCAGCAAATGCGCTGGCGAGTGGTGGAATTGATCTGCACACCGATCCATCTGCAGAAATGATCGACCGATTCAGCCGAGATCAGAATTTCAATGTCGTGGAGGGTAGTTCTGGTTCGTGGATGGTGCTCGGATTTAATCACCAGCTGCCGCAATTGGCTGACGTCCGCGTCCGGCAAGCGATTCGAATGGCGATCGATAAAGACGGTCTGATCAAGGCGCTGGATTTGCGTGCTACCCGGGTCGGTTCGCTGAGCGTTCCAGACGATCCCTGGTACACCGACACCACGGGCATTTATCCACCTGACAAGGCGAAAGCAAAAGAACTGCTGGCTGCAGCAGGAGCAGATAATTTGCAGCTCACCTTGGAAGTAGCAAATATCTATGATTCGCGGCTCAGTCAATATGTGGCAGCCCAATTGAAAGAGATCGGCATTACCGTCGAAATTAAACAAATGGAATTCGCGACCTGGCTCGATAAGGTCTATAGCAAAAAGGACTATCAGCTGACGATGGTGCTCCATGTCGAGCCGTGGTCGATCGTCAATTACGCGAATCCGCATTATTACTGGAATTATGATTCGCCGGCGGTGCAAGAGACATTCGCTGCAGCAACATCTGCCCAAACCGCTGACGAAGGCTACGCCGGCCTGCAGAAGATGACGGTCCTAATGGCTGAGGAAGTAGCCAGCGATTGGCTATATGCACCAAATGCAGTGACGATCGCGACGAAGAAAGTCGCGGGTTATCCAAGCGCCCGCACGCATTCGCAATATTTCGTCTCCCAGATCGCGAAATCTTGATTAATGACCGCCATCGCTGACGGGGACGCGCTGATCGCAGCGTCCGCGCGTCCTAGATCGCGCCGACCGCGGTCCAGGGGACGGGCAATCGTCGCTGATCTGGTCTTGGCGCTGTGCGCGCTGCTGGCGGCCAGCCTGGTTATCTTCCTCGCCTTGCACTACCTGCCTGGAGATATTGCCGCGATCATGGCTGGCACGGACGCGTCAGCAGAAAAGATCCATGCGATTCGTCGCGAGCTCGGCTTAGACCGGCCCGTCATGGTGCAGTACTGGGATTGGTTCACCGATTTGCTGCGGCTAGATTTCGGTCAATCCTCGCTGACGCACCAAGCAGTGGGCAGCGAACTGCTGCGCAAGCTCGCCGTCACCGCGCCGATGGCGTTGGCCGCACTAGTGCTGGCGATGCTGATTTCGATCCCGTTGGGCATCGCCGCTGCACTAGGACGACGCAGCTGGTGGGGACAGCTATTGCATTCGCTGACTCAGTTAGGCATCGCCATTCCGACATTCATCTTGGGAATTTTGTTTGCTGATCTGCTGGCGATTCGCACCGGTTGGTTGCCAGCTACCGGTTTTCCGATCGATGGCTGGCGAGACTTTGACGCGGCAATGCGTTCGTTGATCTTGCCAACTTTGACGTTGACGATTCCACAGGCGGCGGTGCTGATTAGATTCGTCCGCTCCGCGACGATCGAGACGCTGAGCCAAGATCATGTCCGCACCGCCAGGGCTCAAGGCCTATCGATCCGGCAGGCACTAGGCCAAAGTTGGCGGATGATCGGCCTGCCACTGTCGGCGGTAGTCGCGCTGGAATTTGCCGGCTTGCTCACCGGATCAGTGCTGGTCGAGCAAGTCTTCGCGCTGCCGGGGGTGGGCCAATTCCTGCTGTCCAGCGTCTCAGTGCGTGATATCACCGTCGTGCAATCGGTGCTGATGTTGATGAGCGCGTTGATCATCATCATGATGACGCTGGCGAACCTCGTCCAACAGCTGCTCGATCCGAGGTTGCGATCATGAGCCGGCAGTCTTCGCGCTCGCGCGTGGTGTTGCGTCGAGTATGGCGACGACCAACGGGCAAGTTTGCGATCATCTTCATCACCTGCATGGTGATCGTCTCGCTGATTTCGTTCATCTGGACGCCCTACGACCCATACGCTGTCGACCCTGCCGAGAGTTGGGCGCCCTGGTCGGCGCGGCACATCTTTGGTGCAGACGCCCTGGGTCGCGACATCGCTTCCAGGCTCATGGTCGGAGCCAATTTGACGCTGTTCACGACGCTGGCCGCGGTGACTATCGCTAGCGTCGCCGGCCTGCTGCTGGCGGGATTGATCGCCTTCAGTTCGCGGCCGGTGGGAAAGTTGCTAGAACGCGGCGTCGATTTGTTGATTGCGTTCCCGACGCTGCTGATCGCGCTGATCCTCGCGACGGCGACCGGCGGCACGCAATGGGGATTAGCTCTGGCGATTGGCATCGGCTCGATTTCAACGATCACCCGCACGATCCTGCCTGAGCTGCGCCGTTCGATGCGCAGCGACCATGTCACCTTAGCTGTCACTAGCGGCGCCAGCAGATGGTGGCTGTTAGACGCACATATCCTGCCCGACGTCGCTGCCACACTATTGATCCGGATGACTCAACTGCTGGGCATCGCGACCTTAGCCGAAGCCGGTTTGAGCTATCTCGGTCTGGGCGCGCAGCCGTCAGTGCCGTCTTGGGGACGCATGTTGGCCGAACACCAAGAGCAGATCTATAGCCGGCCCCAGGTGCTCGCGGCGCCCGCAGCGTTGATCATTTTGGCGATCTTGTCGTTCAACCTGCTCGGCGACGCATTGCGTGACGCGCTCGCCGTGCGTGAGGAGGAGGAACGGTGAGCCTGCTTAAGGTGCAGGATCTGCAGATCTGGTTCGGCGGGCAAGACTCAGCAAAAGCTGTTGACGGCGTCACCTTCGCCTTGGAAGGCGGCGAAAAAGTCGGCTTGATCGGTGAATCAGGGTCGGGCAAGACCCTGACCTGCCTAGCTATCCAAGGTCTCCAGCCAGCCAGTGCCAAGCTCAGCGGCTCGATCGAATTTCATGGGCAGCAGCTGTTAGGCGCGGCAGAGCAGACGATGCGACAGCTACGTGGTGACCAGATCGCGGCGATCTTCCAAGAGCCGATGACCGCGCTGAATCCTGTCTTGCCGATCTGGCGGCAATTGGTGACGGCGAACCTGCAGCACGACAAGATCAGCCCAAAGCAGGCCAAGGCAAGAGCGACAGAACTAGCTGGCTTGGTAGGGCTGCCTGAACCCAAGTCGGTCATTGAACGTTATCCACACGAACTATCTGGTGGGCAGCGCCAGCGCGTCGTCATCGCGATGGCGATCAGCGCCGAACCGCGGCTCGTGTTGGCTGACGAACCAACCACCGCCTTGGACGCGACCGTTGCCGCGCGGATCCTGGAACTCCTAGCGAAGCTGTGTGACGAACTGGGCAGCGCGCTGTTGCTCGTCACCCATGACATGGCGCTCGCGGCGACGACCTGCGATCGGCTGCTAGTCATGCAGCACGGCAAGATCGTTGAAAGTTCCCCAACGAGGCAGCTGATTGAGCAGCCACAAAGCCAATATTCCAAAGCGTTGATCAAAGCCGCCCGTGCCACGAGCCTAGATATCCCGGGCGCACGGGCTGCGCTGCTCGCTCAGCGCTCGGATGACCAGGCGGTAGCTGAATGCTCAGTTGCCCCGTCGGACAGCTGCCAAGATCGGGAAGCGGGCCAGCGATGAGCGTACTGATCGAGGGGCGCGGGATCACCAAACGCTTCGGTGAGCTGATTGCCTTGGATGGCGTCGATATCACCGTTGAAGCGGGTCGTTCGGTCGGTGTCATCGGAGAATCCGGCTCAGGCAAGACGACATTGGTCAAGATTTTGCTGGGCATCTTGGCTCCCGACGCAGGCAGCGTGCGTTTTGCTGGACAGGACGTCACCGTCGGCGGCTTCGGACAGCGGCCGTGGCGTCGCGACATGCAGGTCGTGCTGCAAGATCCCTATTCGTCGCTGGCCGGGCACATGACGGTCAACCAAATCATTGCCGAACCGATTCGACTCTTGCAGCGCCGCAAAGCTAGCGATCAGGAAATCAAAGCGCTGTTGGACGAGGTTGGCTTGCACTCCCAATTGGCTGATCGCTATCCCCATCAGCTATCCGGAGGGCAACGCCAGCGCGTCGCGATCGCGAGGACGCTGTCGGTCTCGCCCAAGGTCTTGATAGCAGATGAGCCGGTCTCTGCGCTGGATGTGACGGTGCGAGCTGAAATTCTTGACATGCTCGGCGATTTGATCGCCAATCGCGATTTGACCCTGGTCGTCGTCAGTCACGACTTGGGTGTGGTGCAACGGCTGTGCCCGCACACGATCGTGCTGAATTCCGGGCAGATAGTTGAAGCGGGGCCTACCTTGGAATTGTTGACCGAACCGAAACACGACGTGACCCGCGCGCTGCTAGCCGCCGTCCCAAAGCTTGATGAATCCTGAGCCGCGAAAAGGAGCGAGATGAGCCATCCTCAGATGCCTAGCCAACCTGCTGGCATGCACAATCTGCGCTGGGTCGGGATGTACGCCCAAGATGGACCTGTCTGCTTCAAAGCGCGCACGCTGTGGCGGTCCAGTGCGCTGTTACGTCCGCATGACGCGCTAGCTAATGAACTGGGGAAGCTAGGCATCCACAGCGTCGTAGATCTGCGCGATCGCTCCGAACGCGATTTGGCACCCCGCACCGGACGTGGCGACTTGAGCTGGTACAGCATTCCGATCTTCGAAGAACACTTAGCTGGCCTGGAATGGGACAGCTTGACCGAGCTTTACGCATTGATGGTCAGCGAGCACGGCGGCCAACTGGCCGCTGCCGTGACTCAAGTCGCGGCGAGCTTGCCAGATCCAGTATTGGTGCATTGCACCGCCGGCAAGGACCGCACCGGCTTGGTGTGTGCATTCGTCCAAGAGATCGTCGGTGTGCCCCGAGATCTGATTGCAGCCGACTATTTAGCATCTAGTGATCATTTGCGGGAGGAATATCTCGACGATCTGGCGCGGCTGTCCGGCGTCGTCGAAATCCCCGGTGAGCGGGCGCACCGATCTACCGCGACTTCAAGTGAGGCGCTCGACAAGGCTTGGGAATTGGTCGACCAACAAGGTGGGACGCGCCAATATCTGCTCAACCATGGCGTCTCGGCACAGATCTTTGAGCAGTTGACCGCAAACTTGATCGAAAGCTGACGGGGAGGCCACTGCGCAGTGATCTTGGCCCGCTTAACCGATCAGATAGCTGCGCTCAGCGAGTCGCGGCGGGCAACCAGACATTTGACCAGCCGATGATCGGCTGGCGCCATTCGTCGCTGGGCTTGTGGATGCTCATCAAGCCGACGCCATTTTGGTGGCCATTGCTGTAGACCAACCCATCACCGGCGTACATCGCTACGTGCCCGTAAGGATTTCCCACTGGGGTGCCGTCATACCAAATCAGGGCACCGACGGGAATATCGCTCATGTCGTAATGCATCTGGCCGGCGGCGATGATTTCGTTAGCTGCCTGCTGAGCGCCGATCGCGCCAGAACTGGTGTAGCCATAGAAATTCGAGACCAGCGCCAAGCACATGTTGTGATAATTCGGGCTGCCACTGAGCCGCTGGGCGTTAGCGAGCGCTTCGTCGACGCTGAGTGGGACTTTTTGGCCCGGCGCGATTTGACCGGTGACAGCAGCCTGCTTGGCTGCCTTTGCCTCAGCTTCAGCCTTTACGCGGGCCTCTTCGGCTGCCTTGGCGGCTTGTTCGGCCTTTACTTCACGTGCTTCCTGGGCGACCGTTGCGTCGATGTCAGCGAGTTCTTGCTGGAGGTCATGGTTCGTCAGCTCAGGACGCTGTCCGTCGCGGCTGACCTGCTCGTCAGCGCGGACGGCGCCGTCAACATTGGCCGCAGCTGCGGGCGCAGCCAATTGGCTGGCTAAAAGCGACGAGGAATTCGTCAGTCCCGCCAATTGGCTACCTAGCGCGCCCAACAAGACGGCTGCCGCCAATCCCGCTGCGAACTTCTTGACTCGGCGAGACTTTTCGACGAACGCTGCCGGATCGATCGTCAGCGGCAAGGTGGCCGTGAACTCGTCAAGATCTAAAGCACGCCTAGGAGCGCACGAGATGCGTTCGTCATGCGCACTGAAATCAGCCCGCAACGCCCGAGCCGGAGCATCGAGCGAACGTGCAGGACCGATGGGCCCAACCACGCCGACAGCTGACGTGGGCAGGGCGCGACGAGCAGTGCTGACCTGCGCGTCAAGAGGGGATACCTCTGCGCGGCGAGCGGCGCCAGTCAGTGCGGCATCCGGATTGCTGCCAGCGGCCCGACGTGGGCCAACGGTCAGTTCTAACGCGCGTCGCGGAGCGTCGGATAGCGGGATCTGGGAGTCAAGTGCTCGACGAGCTGCTGCATTAGCCGCCAGGGGTGCTAAGGGGGTCACGTATAGATCGACGGGCAAGGCTCTACGTGCGCTCATCAGGCCTTCTGTTTGACGGGGGTGCTGCCGGACCCGCGGGGCTGGCAGACTCGGGGGAGTTTGGACTCGGGGGAGTTTCCGAGATAGAACATACACGCATATGAGAATTTCTCAGAATCCTCTTGGCAATTGGTTGCGGTGCCGATGATGAGCGCCGAAAGACGGCCGAACGAGCCGGATCAAGACCGAGATTTAGTCACTCGGGGGCTGCGGTGCTATGGTTTTAGGGCTGATCACGTCGATCATTCGAGGTGAATCGCTGAAAGTGAGGGCCTGACCCTCCACCTGGGCGGCGCGAGCTGCCGGGTCGGTAACTAGGAACGATACTTCGCTCCAACGCGCGCGGCTTGCTTCTCGTGAGCGAGCTAGCCAAGCGCCCAGCGCTTAGACACGCGCTTTGCGCATTGGAGATGGAACGGATCGGGACCAATTGTCAGGCCTTCGCAACAGCGGAGGCTTTTTTAGTGCCCGAAATTGGGCAAGAGATTTAGCTGCGACGAGATCTAGCGTCCATCGCTGTGCAAATGGCGAGAAGCATTGACGAACCTGGGAGGCAACATCAGCAACGAATTGCGCATCAACGAGCGGATCCGCGTACCTGAGGTCCGACTCGTCGGGCCTAATGGTGAGCAGGTCGGCATTGTGCGCGTCGAACAGGCGCTGCAATTAGCCGCTGAAGCAGATCTGGACTTGGTCGAAGTGGCCCCGGACGCCCGGCCACCGGTCTGCAAGCTGATGGATTACGGCAAGTTCAAATACGAGAACGCCCAGAAGGCGCGCGAGTCTCGTCGTAATCAGTCCAACACCGTCATCAAAGAGATGAAGCTGCGTCCCAAGATCGACGACCACGATTACGACACCAAGAAGGGGCACGTAGTGCGCTTCTTGCGTGGCGGCGACAAGGTCAAGATCACCATCATGTTCCGCGGTCGTGAGCAGTCTCGCCCCGAGCTGGGCGTCAACCTGCTGCAAAAGCTGGCCGATGATGTCGCTGCTGACGGTGTGATCGAGCAAGCGCCGCGGCTCGAAGGTCGCAACATGCACATGGTCTTGGCTCCGGTGCGCAAGAAGAGCGAGGCGCGCGCTGAGACCCAGGCCGATAAGGACCGCAAGGCAGCCGAACGGCAGGCCGCGGCCGAAGAAGAAAAGAACTTCGAGGCTGAACAGCGTGCCAAGGCCGCGAATCAGCCAAGCAAGAAGAAGCGCGGTCCTGCCGACAATATGGACCCCGACATCGATCTGTGAGATTGATCGGCGTGGTCTAGGCGAAGACTGCGGCTGGCGCCGCTGAGCTAATTCAGCGCGCGCGAGATTGGATTTCTAGTTAAGGAATGGAGTGGCGAGATGCCGAAGATGAAGACGCACTCGGGCGCCAAGAAGCGCTTCAAGGCGACTGGCACTGGCAAGCTCATGCACAAGCGCGCTGGTAAGGCGCACTTGAACGAGCACAAGCCGAGCACGCGCACCCGTCGCCTGAATAAGGACGGCGTGCTGGAGCCTCAGGACGCCAAGAAGATCAAGGCCCTAGTCGGCCCGTACAAGCCGAAGTCGAAGCGCGGCTAATCCCCGCGAGCAAGGAGAACTGAAATGGCACGCGTCAAGCGCGCAGTAAATGCGCAAAAGAAGCGCCGCGAGGTCCTCGAGCAGGCTTCCGGCTACCGTGGTCAGCGCTCGCGCCTTTACCGCAAGGCTAAGGAGCAGGTGCTGCACTCGGCGACCTACCAGTACCGCGATCGTCGTACCAAGAAGCGCGACTTCCGCTCGCTGTGGATCCAGCGGATCAACGCCGCCTGCCGCGAAAACGGCATGACCTACAACCGCTTCATCAACGGCTTGCACAATGCTGGTGTCGAGGTGGACCGCAAGATGCTGGCTGAGCTGGCCGTCAATGACGCCGCAGCTTTTACGAAGCTGGTCGAGGTGGCCAAGCAGCACCAGGCCGAGCCGCAAACTCCGGCTGCCGCCTGATCTTGAATACGGCATTAGAGCCGAGCGCACTGCCGCCCATGTCTAAGGGCCAGTTGCGCTCGGCTCACGCTTTATTACGACGCAAAATGCGCATCGAGCGCGGTGAATTCCTCGCCGAAGGCGCACAAGCGGTGCGCGAAGCTGTGCGCAGCGGCGCCGCTAAATTGGTGGTCGTCGGACCCGATTTTGCAGATCTGAACGACGTCCTGCGCGGTGCGCAGCTGCCTCTGGCGCTCGGCACTGCCGAGCAGCTTCGTGAACTCAGCGACGCGGTCACCCCGCAGGGGATCGTGGCGATCTGCGACTGGCAGCCAAGTGCGTTAGCTGACCTGGATCAGCCCAATCTCATCGCGATCTGCGCTCAAATCCGCGATCCCGGCAATCTGGGCACCGTCATCCGATGCGCAGATGCCTTCGGGGCGGATGCTGTGATCGTCACCAAAGATTCGGTCGACGTCACCAATCCCAAGACGGTACGCGCCAGCGTCGGCAGCATCTTTCACCTGCCGGTCATCACTGAGATTGATTTCAATGAGGCGATCCACTGGGCTGCTGGCCAGGGGCTGCGGACCTGCGCTACGCAAATGCACGGCAGCCCGTTGACGCAGCTCGCTCTCGAGGAACCGACTGCCTGGGTCTTTGGTAACGAAGCCTGGGGACTACCAGCCGAGCACATCGCCGCCTGCGACCAGACCGTTTCGATCCCAATGTGGGGTCAGGCTGAAAGTCTGAATCTTTCGACGGCCGCAGCGATCTGCCTGTTCACCAGCGCCGCCGCCCAGCGCCGTGAGCGCGGCCAATTCTGCTAGCGTGATGGGCGTGCATTTGACTGCGTCGCGCGACTTTCTTGAGCAGGTCTAGGCCTGCCGTCCGCCATCATCCCGCGTCAAATTCTGATTGTTAAAGCAAGGAGTGCCCCATGCCCGGGCCCGAAGATTCCCAGATCTCGCTAGGTCGGCCAGCATTTCCCGGTGAAAATCCCGCCGCGCCGATAGACCTCGACACCGCCGGCGGCTCCCCGCTAGATGCCGATCACATCACCGCGCTCGTCGACGCTGCCCAGGCTGCTATCGCAGCAGCGACCAGCAGCGCCGAGCTGAAGCAGGTGCGCGCTAACCACGCAGGTGACGAATCGCCATTAGCCCTAGCCAACCGAGCAATCGGCAGCCTCGAGCCAGGCCAGCGCAAAGTAGCTGGAAAACTAGTCGGCCAAGCCAGGGGAGCGGTCAATCAGGCGATCGCTGCTCGTGCCGAAGAACTGCGCTCCGCTGAACTGGAGGCCCAACTAGCCGCTGAACGCGTCGACGTCACCTTGCCTGTCGATCTGAAACCGGTCGGCGCGATTCACCCCATCACCGCATTGCTGGAGCAGATGTGTGATGTCTTCGTCGCCATGGGTTGGGAAGTCGCCGAAGGTCCGGAGCTAGAGGCCGAATGGCTGAACTTCGACGCGCTGAATATTCACCCCGACCATCCGGCACGCGGCACTAGCGACACGCTATTCGTTGAGCCGATGGACGCACACAAGCTGATGCGCACCCAGACCTCACCGGTACAGATGCGTGCCATGCTCGGCCGCGAACTGCCGCTCTACATCGTCAGCCCAGGCAAGGTCTATCGAGCCGACGAATATGACGCGACGCACCTGCCGGTCTTTCACCAGCTCGAAGGCCTAGCTATCGACAAGGGCCTGACGATGAGCCACCTCAAAGGCACCCTCGACCATTTAGCCAAGGCGATGTTCGGCGATATTAAGACCCGGCTGCGCCCGCACTATTTCCCGTTCACCGAGCCGAGTGCCGAGATGGATTTGGAGTGCTTCGTCTGCCACGGCGAATCTGTCGGCAATCCAGACCGTCCCTGCCGGACCTGTCGATCTGAAGGCTGGATTGAATGGGGCGGCTGTGGTGTGGTCAACCCGAGGGTCTTGATCGCCGCAGGCATCGACCCTGAGATTTATTCCGGTTTCGCATTCGGCATGGGCGTCGACCGCACCGTCATGTTCCGCAATAACGCCCCCGACTTGCGCGATTTCGTCGAAGGTGACATTCGTTTCTCCCGCTCACTGATCGGAGCTGCCCGATGAGAGTCTCAATGAACTGGCTGCGCGAATTGATCTCGCTGCCCGAAGGGACGACGACCCAAGAGGTCGCCGACCGGCTGACTAGCGCTGGTCTGCAGGTCGAGCGCATTGAACAGCTCGGTGATCTGACTGGACCGATCGTCGTCGGACGCGTGCTGGAGTTCAGCCCTGAGCCACAGAAGAACGGCAAGGTCATCAACTGGTGTTCGGTCGACGTCGGCGAGACCGAACCGCGCGGCATCGTCTGTGGCGCGCATAATTTCGCCGTCAACGATCTGGTCGTCGTCGCCTTACCCGGCGCTATTTTGCCTGGTGATTTCGAGATCGCTGCACGCAAGACCTATGGCCACGTATCCGACGGCATGATGTGCGCCGTCGACGAGCTGGGACTGGGCAGCGATCATGAAGGCATCATCATCTTGCCTCAGGGTGCCGCCGTGCCCGGCGATGATGCGCTCGCCGTGCTGCACGCCAAGGATGAAGTCCTAGAGATCGACGTCACCCCCGACATTGGCTGTTATGCGCTGTCGATGCGCGGCATCGCCCGTGAGGTGGCGCAAGCTTTCGGCGTCGATTACACCGATCCATATCAGGTGCAGCTGCCGACGCCGCGCACCGATGGCCATCCGGTTGAATTGGCTGACGAGGGCTGCGACGCCTTCACTGCGCTCAGCTTGGTCGGTTTCAAACCGGAATCTGCGACGCCGCTTTGGATGTCAGCTCGCTTGGCTGCCGCTGGCATGCGGTCGATCAGTCTGGCGGTAGACATCACCAACTATGTGATGCTCGAATCTGGCCAACCCTTGCACGCCTACGATGCAGACAAGCTGTCAGGCCCGATCGTCGTGCGTCGTGCGCAGCCCGGCGAGCAGCTGATCACCTTGGACGATGCGACGCGCAAGCTGGACGCTGAAGATTTGCTGATCACCGACGACTCTGGCCCAATCGGCATGGCCGGGGTCATGGGCGGCGCGAGCACCGAAATCGAAGCTGGCACGACCAATATTGTGCTCGAGGCCGCCCACTTCGATCCGATCTTGGTCGGTCGAACCTTCCGTCGTCACAAGCTGCCCAGCGAAGCCGCGACGAGATTTTCCCGAGGTGTCGATCCACAGCTGAGTTTCGCCGCTGCGCAGCGGGCAGCGCAGTTGATGTGCGAGCTCGGTGGCGCGAGTCTGAGCGAGGACTACACCCTGGTAGGGGAACCAGTTGATCGTCCGCAGCAGACCATCAGTGCCGAACTACCGGGCAAGGTGCTCGGCATTGATTTGACGCCGACCCGAGTCATCGAGATCCTCGCCGCTAGCGGTGTGCAGGTCGACATCGACGATTTGAATCTGACGTTGACCCCACCCAGCTGGCGCGCAGACCTGGTCGACAAATACGACTATGTCGAGGAGATCGCCCGTAAGGTCGGCCTCGACGCACTCGAATCGGTGGTGCCACGAGCAGCTGCCGGTCGCGGACTGTCCCGCGAACAGAAAGCTCGTCGACTGATCATCAATGCGGCGGTGCAAGCTGGTTTCGTCGAGGTCTTGACCCTGCCCTTCGTCGGCTCCGATGAGTTGACCAAACTCGGTCTGGCTAGCGAGGATGCTCGAAATAAACTCATTCGCTTGGCAAATCCCTTGGCTGACACTCAACCCTATCTGCGCAGCACGCTGCTGCCCGGTCTGTTCGCGGCAGTCGCGAAGAACCGGTCTCGTAGCCAAGACGATCTGAGCTTGTTCGAATGCGGCTCGGTCTTTCGCGCTGGCGATCAGGGCCCGGCGGCGATGTTGGACGTCAGCCAGCGGCCCAGCGACGAGGAAGTCACCGCGTTGCTCGGCGCGATTCCAGACCAACCCCGCATGATCGCAGCTGTGCTGACGGGCAACTGGCGTCCGACGACTTGGCGAGGCGCTGCGGAGCCGGCTGATTGGCGGCATGCGATCGCGCTGGCTGACCAGTTGGCGGCGACTATCGGGCTGCGACTAGATCGCGAGGCTGCACAGCTAGCGCCTTGGCATCCGGGCCGGTGCGCTGCGCTGCACGCCAGAGATCAGATCATCGGCTATGCAGGCGAACTGCACCCTAATGTGGTCGCCGCTTTTGGCTTGCCGGCCCGTGCATGCGCCGTTGAAATTGATCTGGACGCACTCATTGCGGCCGCACCGCTGGGTGGTTCGGTGGCTCCGCTTTCTGCCTACCCATTGGTCAAGCAGGACGTGGCCTTGATCGTCGACGACGCCATCCCGGCAGCCAAGGTGCAAGCTGCGCTCGTCGAAGGCTGCGGTGAGCTGCTCGAGCAGGTCGCGTTGTTCGATATTTACACCGGACCGCAGGCAGGCGAGGGCAAGAAATCACTAGCATTCGCGCTTGGCTTCCGTGCTCTAGATCGAACTTTGACTGAAGCTGAAGCCGCCGAAGCCCGGCAAGCTGGCGTCGATTTGGCCGCCGAACGTTTCGGAGCTGTGCAGCGCGCCTAAGCGCTGGCATGGGTCGGGTGATTCTGCGCGTCTGGTCTTTGGTCAGCTGCGCTCAGCTGGCTGTGGTCGCGACGCGGCAAAGATTTCCCGCGCAGAGACTGGCGGCGGCGGTAGTCTGAGCGAACGCGTCTTCTACGTCGAGACGGGAGCAGAGATGACCAAATATCAGCAAGCCAACCGGCTGCAGCATGTCCGCTATGACGTGCGCGGCAAGAATATGCTCGAAGCCCAACGCATGGAGGCAGCCGGGCAGCGCATCTTGAAGCTGAACATTGGCAATCTCAAGCCGTTCGGCTTCGATGCGCCGGATTCGGTCGTCCGCAGCATGATCGCGCATCTGCCAGAATCTGAGGGCTATTCGGATTCGCACGGCATCTACACTGCGCGCACCGCGGTGGCTAACCACTACCAAAGCTATGGCATCGACGTCGACGTGCCGCAGGTCATGTTGGGCAATGGTGTCTCGGAGCTGATCTCGATGGTCTTGCAGGCGCTGATCAATCCAGGCGACGAGATCTTGATTCCTTCGCCGGATTATCCGCTATGGACCGGACAGGCGACGCTGACCGGCGGCCGCGCCGTGCACTATCTGACCGATGAAGACAATGGCTGGGCCCCCGACTTGGACGATATTCGCGCTAAGATCAGCCCTGCTACGCGGGCGATCGTCGTCATCAATCCGAATAATCCGACTGGCGCTGTCTACACCCGAGAAGTGCTGCAGGGCATCGTCGATATTGCCCGCGAGCATGAACTGATCATTTTGTCCGACGAGATCTACGAAAAGATCATTTACGAAGGCGAACACATTCATCTGGCGAAGTTGGCTGGCGATGATGTGTTGTGTCTGACATTTTCGGGATTGTCGAAGTCTTATCGTGCCTGTGGCTATCGCGCCGGTTGGCTGGTGTGGACCGGGCCAATCGAAGACGCCAAGAGTCTGCTCGAAGGACTACACTTGCTGGCGAATATGCGGATGTGTGCCAATGTGCCAGGTCAGCACGCGATTCAGACCTGCCTGGGCGGTTTCCAGAGCATCGACGAGCTCATCAAGCCCGGCGGGCGCTTCCACGATCAGATTCAACTGTCGGCAGAACTGCTCAATGACATTCCGGGCGTCAGCTGCGTGCCTGCCAAGGGCGCGCTTTATCTATTCCCGAAGCTTGATCCTGAGGTTTATCCAATCGACGATGACGAGGATTGGGCACTGCAATTGTTGCGGCGCAAGAAGATCTTGATCAGTCACGGGCGAGGCTTCAACTGGCCAACGCCAGACCATTTCCGCATGGTCGCGCTCCCCGAAGAAGCCGTCCTGCGTGACGCGCTGGGACGCATCGCGGAATTCTGCGCGGAGACGCGCGTGCGCTGATTACTTCGTCGAGTAACGAAGACGTGAGTCATTTGCATAGTTATCAGGCTCTCGACATAATTATTCTGTGACTATGCATGGGTCTGACGGCGGGCTGAACTCTTCTGGCCGTCAAAAATTCAAAGCTGCCGTGGCTGGCTGCACCGGTTACGCGGGTGGGGAATTGCTGCGCTTGCTGCTGAGCCACCCCGATATTGAGGTCGGCGCGTTGACGGCGGGTTCGAGCGCAGGTACCCGGCTAGGTGCCGCGCAGCCGCACCTGAGTCCATTGGCAGATCGTCTCGTCGTCGAGACGACCGCAGACAATTTGGCTGGTCATGACGTCGTCTTTTTGGCGCTACCGCACGGCGCCTCCGCTGAGATTGCAGCTCAACTAGGTGATGATGTGCTGGTCGTGGATTGCGGCGCGGATCACCGACTCGTCGACGCTCAAGATTGGCAAAAATTTTACGGCTCGCAGCACGCTGGCAGTTGGCCCTACGGCTTAGCCGAATTGCCTGGTCAGCGCGCCAAGCTCGCCGCCACTAAGCGGATCGCGGTGCCTGGCTGCTATGTGGCCACGGCGACTTTGAGCTTGGCTCCTGCGATCGCTGCGGGTTTGATCGACGGCAAAGATGTGACGGTGGCTGCCGCCTCGGGCACCTCCGGGGCTGGTAGGTCGGCCAAGACCCACTTGTTGGGTAGCGAAATTATGGGCGCGATGAGCGCCTACAGTGTTGGTGGGACACACCGTCACATCCCAGAGATTTTGCAAAATATGCGAGTGCTCGGCGCCGCTGAACCTTCGATTTCTTTCACGCCGATGTTGGCTCCGATGCCACGCGGCATTCTGGCCGTCTGCACAGCGCCGCTGCGCGGCAGCGACTTAGCTACGGTCTACGCCGCATATCAAGAGTTCTATGCCCAAGAGCCATTCTGTTCAGTTCTCCCGGAGGGGATCTGGCCAAATAGCGGCGCTGTGTTGGGCAGTAATGCCTTCAACTGCCAGGTGGCCGTAGATGAAGCTGCTAGTCGGCTGGTCGTCATCGGCGCGCTAGACAATTTGACCAAGGGCACTGCCGGTAGCGCTATCCAAGCCATGAATATCGCGCTCGGACTGCCTGAAACTACCGGGCTTTCGACGATCGGAGTCGCGCCATGAGTCCAGCTACCTCAAATAAGCTGCCGGTGGGGGTGTGCGCGCCGAAGGGTTTTCGAGCCGCTGGCGTCGCCGCTGGCATCAAATCCTCTGGCGCCAAAGATCTGGCGCTGGTAGTCAATGACGGACCAGAATTCGTCGCGGCCGCGGTCACCACGACTAATCGCGTCTTCGCAGCTCCGGTCGCGTGGACGCGGCGAGCCATCGCTGACGGCAACCTGCGCGCTGTGGTGCTGAACTCTGGCGGCGCAAATGCGTGCACTGGCTCAGCTGGCTTCATGGACGCCAAGCAGACCGCTGACCGCGTCACCGCCCAACTTGGGCTGACAAGTGCTGACGACGTCGCCGTCTGCTCGACGGGACTGATCGGGGTGCGGCTACCGATGCCGCAGTTGCTGTCTGGCGTGGACACCGCAGTAGCGCAGTTGAGTGCTCAAGGCAGCGCAGACGCAGCACAAGCGATCCTGACGACCGATACGGTCGCCAAGCAGTCCAGCGTGCAGCTGACCGACGGCACGATCATCGCCGGAATGGCAAAAGGCGCAGGCATGCTCGCGCCTGGTCTGGCCACCATGCTGGTCGTATTGACCACCGACGCGTCGCTCACTCACGAAGAACTAGACGCGGCGCTTCGACAGGCGACCAGCTTGACCTTTGACCGCATCGATTCCGATGGCTGTATGTCGACAAATGACACCGTCATTGCGCTGGCCAGCGGCGCTGCCGGGATCAAACCCGATCTGCAAGATTTCACCGTGGGATTGACCCGGATCTGCTGGGATCTGGCGCGCCAGCTCATCGGTGACGCCGAGGGTGCCGCGCACGACATCGCGATCGCGGTCGTCAACGCTGCTAGCGAAGCTGATGCCTTGCAAGTCGCCAGGCAAGTCGGTCGCAGCAATCTGTTCAAGACCGCAATCTTCGGCAACGACCCCAACTGGGGCCGCGTGCTGTCGGCTATCGGAGTCACCGATGCCGCGTTCGAACCTGATCAGATCGATGTCGCTTTCAACGGGGTCTTCGTTTGCCGCGGCGGGCAAATCGGCGAGGATAGAAGCCGCGTCGACTTGAGCCCGCGAGAATGCCACGTCTTGATCGATCTGCATGCTGGCGAGGCGGCGGCCACGATCTGGACCAATGATCTGACCTATGACTATGTGCGCGAGAACGCGGAGTACTCGTCATGAGCGAGCCCACTAATTCTGTGCAAGATGAGGCCGGCCAGTTGGCTAGCTCCAGCCAGCTGCACGCGAAAGCAAATGTGCTGATCGAGGCCTTGCCGTGGCTGGAGCGATATAGCGGCAAGACCGTCGTCATCAAGTACGGCGGCAATGCCATGATCGACGAGTCGCTCAAGCGCGCCTTCGCGGAAGACATTGCGTTTCTGCGGCTGTGCGGCGTGCAGCCAGTCGTCGTGCACGGCGGTGGTCCGCAGATCAATTCGATGCTCGAGCGGCTACATATCAATTCTGAATTCCGCGCTGGCTTGCGCGTCACCAGCCAAGAGGCGATGGATGTCGTCCGGATGGTCCTAGTCGGCCAGGTAGGCCGTGAGCTAGTGAACCTCATTAACGCCCATGGACCGTTCGCGGTAGGCATGTCGGGGGAGGACGCGGCGCTATTCGTCGCCGAACCTAAGCAAGTCGTCGTGAATGGTGAACAAGTCGATCTTGGAATGGTAGGCGACATCGTCCAAGTCAACCCAGAAGGCGTGAAATCCCTGATAGCCGCTGGACGGGTGCCAGTCGTCGCGACCGTCGCTCCCGGGGTAGACGGTGAGGTCTATAACGTGAACGCCGATACTGCAGCTGCTGCGTTGGCGGTAGCTCTCGGAGCGGACCGGATGGTCATGTTGACCGATGTCGCAGGGCTATACGCCGACTGGCCAAACGAAGAATCGCTGATCAGTCAGATTGATGTCGACGAACTCGCAGAACTGTTGCCCAAGCTCGAGTCGGGCATGCGGCCGAAAATGGAAGCCTGTCTGCGCGCGGTCAGCCAAAGGGTGCGCAGCGCGACCGTGATCGATGGCCGAGTCGCGCACTGCCTGCTGTTGGAAATCTTCACCAACGACGGCATCGGCACGATGGTTACCGGAGCCAAGAATCACCCCGTGGTGATCGATCGGTCGTTGTCTGCGAACCCGACGAGCGGAGTCAGCCAATGAGCGACAACGAGCTCTGGACTCAGCGCTATCAGTCAGCGCTGATGGATAATTTTGGTCTTCCGCAGCGGGTCTTCGTCAAAGGTGCCGGCACGGATCTGTGGGACGCAGAAGGCAAGCACTACAACGACATGTTCTCAGGCATCGCGGTCGGCGGACTGGGTCACGCGCACCCGGACGTCATCGCAGCGATCAGCGAACAGCTTGGCCAGCTCGGTCACATTTCAAATATCTTCACCAGCCCGCAGCAAATTGAGCTGGCTGAACGGCTCGACCAGATCGTGGTCGGCGGTAGTGAGACTAAAGCGAGGGTCTATTTCGCTAACTCGGGAACTGAGGCCAATGAGGCCGCGTTCAAGCTGACGCGGCTGACCGGACGCACCAAGATCGTCGCGATGGAAGGTTCCTTTCATGGCCGAACCATGGGCTCGCTGGCGATCACCCACACGGCGAAATATCGCGAGCCGTTCGAGCCACTGCCCGGCGAGGTCGTCTTTGTGCCCTTCGGCGATGTGGACGCATTGCGCGTGGCAGTCGACGACCAGACCGCAGCTGTGGTCACCGAGCCGATCCAAGGCGAATCAGGGGTCATCTTGCCGCCGGCTGATTTCCTAGCCACCGCGCGAGACATCGTCCACCAGCACGGTGCTTTGCTGTGGGTCGATGAGGTGCAAAGCGGCATGGGACGCTGTGGCGAGTGGCTGGTCAGCGTCGCCGACGGCGTCATCCCTGATCTGGTGACGATTGCGAAAGGTCTCGGCAATGGCTATCCAGTCGCAGCCTGTGTGGCGACTGGCGCGGCGGCTGAGCTATTCAAACCTGGCTTGCATGGCTCGACCTATTCCGGTCAGCCGGTGGCGGCTGCTGCTGGGTTAGCGGTGCTCAATGTCATCGAACGAGATGGGCTGCTCGAGCGCGTCAAGCAAGCGGGGGAGCGGCTGCGAACCGGGTTGGCTGGAGCGCATCCGCTGATTACTGCGGTGCGAGGACGCGGCTTGCTGATTGGTGTCGAGTTAGCCGAGCCGCTAGCTGCTGAAACGACCAAACAGATGCTGGATGCAGGGTGGATCATCAATGCTGCCCGGCCAAATATTCTGCGGCTAGCCCCTCCGCTGATCGTCAGTGACGAGTTGATCGACCAATTCGTCGCCGCCTTGCCCGTGGCGCTAGATCAGGTGGCTAAGCAGTGACCGATAAGCCATCGACTAGCCCTGTCTCACGTGCCGCCCGGCATGCGAAGATTCTGGAAGTCATCGACACCCATCAGGTCTCTTCGCAGGCCGAGTTGGCCCTATATCTAGCCATTGAAGGTGTCGTGGTCAGCCAGGGCACGCTGAGTCGTGACCTGCTCGAGCTTGGCGCGGTGCGGGTACGCAATGCGTCTGGCCAGCTGGTCTATGCACGCCCGGACGTCGACGTAGCCTCCGATCACATCGCATTGGAAGCCAGGCTCGCCCGGCTCGCTAGCGAAGTGCTGATCTCAGCGCGCGCGTCGGGCAATTTGGTCGTGGTGAAGACGCCCGCGGGTGCTGCACAATATCTCGCATCCGCGATCGACCGGGTGGCTAATCCAGACGTGCTGGGCAGCATCGCCGGCGACGACACCGTGTTGTTGATCGCCGGGCAGCCTGATGGCGGTGACCAGCTAGTCGCATGGCTATCTGGGCTTGGCGAATCGGATCGAAATTTGGCAGAGGAGAATCGATGACCAGCTCGCACGCGGATGGATTTTTGTGGGGTGGACGTTTCGAGGCCGGCCCAGCCGAGGCAATGTTTGCGCTGAGCGTCTCGACACAATTCGATTGGCGACTCGCCCACGATGATCTGACGGCATCTATTGCACACGCCGCAGCCTTGCACCGTGCCGGCCTGCTCACCGACGACGAACACAGCCGCATGACAGCTGCCTTGGAACAGATGCGAGCAGAGGCAGACGCAGGCACGCTGCGTCCAGCGCCGACAGACGAGGACGTGCACGGGGCACTAGAACGAATCTTGATCGAGCGCGTCGGGCCTGAGTTGGGTGGCCGGCTACGAGCTGGTCGATCTCGCAACGACCAGATCGCGACACTCATCCGTAGCTATCTACGTCGCCAGATTCGTCAATTGACCGACCGGGTGGCTGATTTAGTGGCCGCTTTAGCGACGCAGGCGCGCAGCAATATTGAGCTGATCATGCCTGGCAGGACGCACTTGCAGACTGCCCAACCGATCCTGTTGGCTCACCATCTGTTAGCGCATGCTTGGCCGCTGTTACGCGACATCGACCGGCTAAGCGATCTAGACCGGCGCCTGGCGATTAGCCCGTACGGTTCGGGGGCGCTAGCTGGCACTTCGCTGGGATTAGATCCGTCCTTTGTGGCCGAGCAATTGGGCTTCGCGTCATCTGTGCCCAATTCAATCGATGGCACCGCGGCCCGCGACCTGATTTGCGAGACCAGCTACGTCATTGCCCAGATCGGAGTCGATCTGTCCCGGTTGGGTGAGGACGTCATCTTGTGGTCGACTCCGGAGTTCGGCTTTGCGAATTTGTCTGATGCTTGGTCCACCGGATCGTCCATCATGCCGCAGAAGAAAAACCCGGACGTGGCCGAGCTGGCTCGCGGCAAGGCTGGTCGTTTGATCGGCAATCTGTCGGGTCTGCTAGCTACCTGCAAGGGCCTGCCGTTGGCCTATAACCGTGACCTGCAAGAAGACAAGGAGCCGGTCTTCGACGGCCTGGATCAGCTGACGATCTTGCTGCCCGCGATGAGCGGCATGATCGCGACCCTGGAATTTGACGGTGAACGAATGCGTGCAGCAGCACCTCGCGGATTCAGCTTGGCCACCGACGTGGCTGATTGGCTGGTGCGATCTGGTGTGCCCTTCGCTCGTGCGCACGACATCGCGGGTCAAGCAGTTCGCTACTGCGAAGCGCGTGCAATCGGCCTGGAAGATCTGCAGCCGGACGATCTGCCACAGATCTGCGACGAGCTGACTCCCGACGTGCTGGAAGTCTTGAACGTCGAATCATCGGTCGCTTCCCGCGACGGACGCGGTGGCACCGCACCAGCATGCGTCGTAGCACAGATCGCCGAAGTTGACGCAGCCCTAGATCGAGCTCGCAATTTCGCGTCGGGAAACTGAACTGTGCTCCGGCGAGCCGACCAGGATCGTTACGCAACACCTTTAGGCTCGAAGCCGAACCGGAAGGGGCTGGCACATGAACACAGGCCACAAGAAATCAGGCCACGTAAAGATCCGTGCTGCCGTCATCGGCACAACCTGCGCCACTTTGCTGATGGCTGGTTGTTCCAAGGACCCGGCCGCCCCAGATAGCCCAGAACCGCAGCCATCGTCGACGCCGACCGCGAGTATGACGCCCGTATCGCCGCTGCCTCAACCGCCGCGCACGACCGACGCATCTGGGCAACCGATGCCGTCGGGCGATATCGACATCAACGCTGTCGTTGGCGAGGTACGCCAAGCCATGGCCAAAGTCAAGACCTGGCGCTTTAGCGTCGATACGACGGTGCAAATGCCTGGTCAAGCCGCCACGACGGTGGCCTCAAAGGGACAGGTCGATCAGTCCAACCCCGCTGAGGTGAAGACCTATATCGTCAGCGAAGGCGAATATGGAAAATCCGAGGTCATCGGTATCGGTTCGACCTATTACGCGCGAACCAATGACACCAACTGGGTCATCATGCCTGAAACGCCGCCAACTAAATCCAATGAGGTGCTCACTGACTTGCCGCCTGGCCCGGTGAATTCGATCGGTGAATCCACCATCAACGGCACCAAGGTCAACGGATATCGCATCGAGGGCGGCCAGCAAGTAGTCGAGATCTTCATTGACGCCAAGAAGCGTCTGGTGCGCTCGACTGCCAAGGTCACCGGCAATGACGGCACTGCAACCCAAGGAACCGTCGATTACAGCGACTATGACGCGCCGGCCAATATCGTCGCTCCGATCTAAAGCGGACCAAGCCAGCTGCCTTAGGAGGCCAACGTGAGCGCATCAGGGCGGCTGTAAACCAGCTGCTAGTAGATCCGCTGCTGGTGCCTGCTGAGATCGATTCGTTATCGTTTGCCCGGCTAAACTCGCGCCAGCTGGAGCTGACGACAGTAGGCTCAGTCGCAGCTACCAACCACCAAAAGGTGTGATGACCAAGGAGACGCCAAGATGTCGAAGCGCTATATCCCGGCCATGCTGCTCGCTGGCGCTCTGCTGCTCAGCGGCTGCGGCGGCGACAATGAGCCTGCAGGGCAGACGCCTGCTACCGACGGCTCCGCGCCGGCAAGCGCGCCGGCCAGCTCGGATAACAAGGGCTCGGACAATAAGGGTTCTGACGGCAAGGGCAAGTGGGTGCCAGCGGGTCAAGACGCCCGTGCGGAACTAGAGAAAATTTCTGCCGACGCTCAAAACAATGCGAAGGCGAAGACCTTCGTGATGCGTCAAGAATCGAAGGGCTCAGCCGGCGGTCAGGCCGTCACCGGCACCACCGAAATGAAGATCGACGCCACCGACCCCAACAACCAGAAGGCGCACGCCATCATCGAAAACAATGGCGAAAAGCAAGAGATCATCATGATCGGCAAGGACATGTGGATGCGTTCGGGTGAGGGCCCCTGGCAGCATCAAGAAAACCCGAACCCCAACGAAGACAACGGCATTACCTTCCAATTCCCGGCCGACTACGACATCAAGGCGCTCGGCGAATCTGACGTGGACGGCACCAAGATGCGCGGCTACGAGGTGACCCACCAGTCCAAGCAACAGACGATCCAGATGTTCTTTGATGTCAAGGAGATGCTGCTGCGTAAGCAAATCTCCACGGTCGAAGACGGTAACTTGTCGCAAGAAGTCGTCGCGACTTTCACCGATTACGGCAAGAAGTTCGACATCAAGGCTCCGCAGTAATCTGTCGCTCTAGCAGGATCTGATTGCTCGCCAGGTCGGTTCGCTAACTAAGATAGGGCAGCGTGAATGCGCTGTTAGACGAACTGACCTGGCGAGGCATGATCGCCGACTCCACCGATCGAGAAGTCTTGGCTGCTCATCTGGACGCGGGCATGGTCAGCTCATATGTCGGCTTCGATCCCACGGCAGCCAGCTTGCATGTGGGGCACCTCATGCAATTGATCTTGGCGCGTCGCCTGCAATCCCATGGCCATCGTCCGGTCTTGGTCATCGGTGGCGCCACCGGCATGATCGGGGACCCGAAACAGACCGGCGAACGCAAGATGAACCCCGTCGAGACGATCGAGCGTTGGACGGCGGAACTGACCGAACAAGTGCGACCCTTCGTCAGCTTCGAAGGTGAAAATGCGGCGCTGGTCGTCAACAACTTGGAATGGACCGCAGATCTTTCAGCGCTCGAATTCTTGCGTGACATCGGCAAGTACTTCTCCGTCAGTCGGATGCTCGCCCGAGATGTCGTCGCGCGGCGCCTCGAATCGGGCATCAGCTACACCGAATTCAGCTATGTGCTTTTGCAATCCCTGGACTTCCGCGAACTCAATCGTCGCTACGGCGTGACGCTGCAGACCGGCGCCCAAGACCAGTGGGGCAATATCACCGCCGGTGCAGAATTCATCAGGCGCTGCGACGGTACCGTCGTGCACGGACTCGTCACCCCGCTGTTGACGAAATCTGACGGCACGAAGTTTGGCAAGACTGAAGGCGGAGCAGTTTGGCTGGACCCAGAGCTAACCTCGCCATACGCTTTCCACCAATTTTGGCTGAACGTCGAAGACGAGAAGGTCATTGAACTGCTCAGGATCTATACCGATCGCAATCAAGACGAGATAGCTGAATTGGCTGAACAGACCGCTACTGCGCCCCATCTGCGTGCTGCGCAACGAGCGTTAGCCGATGATCTGACTGATGTCGTGCACGGTGTCGAGCAGCGAAAGTCTGCTGAGCAAGCAGCCCAAGCGCTATTTGGGCGCGGCGAGCTACATGATTTGGACGCCCGCACCCTGGCCTCGCTGTTCGATGAGCTCGGTGGCGTCGACATGGATCGCGAAGACGGCCAGTTGCCCACCGTCGCCGACGCGCTGGTCAGTGCCGGTTTGGTTGAGACTAAGTCTGCAGCTCGCAGGGCGATCAACGAGGGCGGCGCATATCTCAATAACCAAAAAGTCGAAGACATCGAAGCTAGATTGACCGACGCCGACCTGATTGATGGACGGCATGCGATCTTGCGCCGCGGCCGGAAGACGGTCGGGATCGTCAAGATCAACTGACCACTGTCCGCAAAACCAGCCTCCAGACGGCCCGACACGCCAGATTTTTGAATCTGAGCTGGTCAGGTCTATAGTCTTCCAAGTCGCTTCGCGAACCGGACGCCTAAATCCCGAGAACTCGGGAATAAATCGGACGGGCGAGGCATTGATCTTCTCGTCATCCATCCACCAACTTCGCAGGGGATCGGTGTGCGTCCAAAGAGGACCCACCTCGGAACCTGACAGGGGTCTGGCTGGCAATTGGCTGAAACCGGAAGGTAACGGCCAAGTTGACAATTGGAAAGCAACGAGTAACATAGATCGAGCCGCAAGATCCGAAAAGGTCAGCGGAAAATAACTACAAATGGGCTCAGAATCGGAGCATCAAATCCGATCGGGAATCAAGCCATTGATGATGGTCGCCTTTGATGAAGGTTCTGAGAGATCTGCAAAACGCCGATCGAACGAGTCGATTTGACTTCGAGAAGAACGGCAAGTAATGTAGATCGAGTTGCCCCAAGCCGGCGATCAAGAGTCAAAGGCGCGGGACGCACCCGAAACTTGAGAACTCAACAGCGTGCTTAAAGTCAATGCCAAATATGCACAAAAATCCCGTCTCTAGGGCGCTGATTTATCGGCGTGTCTAGAACGAGATTCCTTTGATGATGTAACAAATGCAGATCCAGCAATGGATCCTTGTCAGCATCACTCAACATTGAACGGTATTGAATCCTCGTGATTCGCGACTCCTCGGAGTCACAACCGAAATTTTTCAATGGAGAGTTTGATCCTGGCTCAGGACGAACGCTGGCGGCGTGCTTAACACATGCA